>PVBE010117115.1_pt1 | contig 20946 bp, 20 predicted proteins | sample 1631181 | NCBI WGS metagenome assembly PVBE01 (sample SAMN08397723, study PRJNA350692) | Marine metagenome, whole genome shotgun sequencing project. | isolation source: water | place: Pacific Ocean | collected 2012-04 | reverse complement strand
GAGGGTACCTTGCGCAAGCTCTTCGCCGACAGCTTCACCGAGAACGCCGTGCACGGCTCCGACGCTCCCGAGACGGCGGCGCGGGAGATCGCCTGGTTCTTCCCGGCCTCGCAGGTGTTCTAGCAGGGCGTCTGGCCTCACGCAGAGGCGCAGAGCCGCAGGGTGAGAGGCAGAGGATGAAGAGCGTTGCCGCTCCGTTTTCGGGGAGAGTGGTGGCGTTGCTGCCTCCCCACCCCTGCCCGGCACCCGCTGCCAACCTGGGCTCGAGAGGAGCGGCAGCCTCCCCATTCTCCCCGTCTCTGCGCTTCTGCGGCTCTGCGTGAGACTTTCGTCTCCGGTGACGTCCAGGACCGCACCGTGGCCTCTCGAGATGGTAGGGTAGCTGGGTTCAGCTCGGCGCGGAGGCAGCATGGCGGAAGCGAAGCGGGAAGAGTGGCACCTGACCTTGAGCGTTCACCGGGCGTTGTTCGACCAGGTGGTTGCCGGAACGCTACCGATCAAGGTGGGCAAGGGTCGATTCAACGTACTGCGCGACGCGCGGGGCGCTGTGTCCAAGCTCGAGGTGCGGCGCAAGGTCAAGGGGCTGCTCGAGGATAGGCATCCGCCCCAGATGCTGGTGCGGGCCCGTGAACGCGCCGTCGGAGCATGGCGCAACCGCCGCGAGGAAGTGCACAAGCGCATCGATGAGTTGCTGCACATCGAGGGGGAGTGGAAAGTCCAGATCGACCAGGAGGGCAGCAACCTGCGCTACGGCCAGCAGCGAGTGGGCCTCGAGGCCCGGGTGCGGCTCTCGGCCGAAGGCGCTGCCCAGATCATGGGTGAAGGTCTCGAGCTCCCCTTCTCGCTGCACAAGTACCTGGCAGCCAGCCTCGAGCTAGGCAACATCCGCTATGACCGTGGGCGCCGCGCCATCGTCGGCGAGATCGGGCGGCCGGTGGTGGATCTGGGTGAGCACGTGTTGCTGCAGCTGGCCAGCCAGGGGCTCGAGTTTGCCCTGGACAAGCAGCTCTTCCGTGTCAATCCCATCACCATCCTCTCTCGCGAACAGGTCGAGGGCATGGTCAATCCCGCCACGGGTAGCCTGAAGCTCGAGATGGGCGTGGAAGACCTGGCCCTGGTGGTGGACAACGACTCGGTGACCCTCAAGGCCCGCTTCGGCTTCACCCAACGGCAGATCGAGGAGGACGAGGACCCGGCCCAGATCACCTAGGCGGCCGCAGCTCCTCGGGCACCTGGTAGGGCATCAGCGGGATCTCCGGTCGGACGGTCTGCCGGGGCCCGAACACGAAGGCGCGCCAGACGTCGCGTGGCCCAATGCGGAGCAGGACGGTGTCGCGGATCTCGGTCTGTTGCACCGCGCCCCACCAGCGGGAATCCAGCGCTACGTCTCGGTGGTCTGCCACCAGGTACAGGTGATCCCCTGGGACCTCGACTGCCTCGGTGCGGAAGCCCGTGGAGTCGAGGGCGACCGCCAGGAGCCAGGCGCTGTGCTCCATGAGCACCATCTCGCCAGCGAGTTCCTGCATGAGCACCTGCTTGAGCGCTTGGCCGTCGATGCGCGGCTGGTGACCCGCAAACGCGATGGCCTGTCCAGGAAGGGCCAGCACCCGGCGTAGGACCAGGTGCTCGGGATCGAGGGGGTCCGGGAGGCGCACCACGTCCCCTTGCTGGGGGTTCGTTCGGCCCGTGAGCACCCAGTCTCCGTGGTCCAGCGATGGCGCCATGTCGTCGCCGTGGACCCGGGTGAGACGCATGCCGCGGCCCCAGGCCACCCCCGACGCCAGCAACACGGCCAGGACGGCGCATGTCGATGCAAGCATCACCCGAGACCGACGGTGGAGGCCAGCGGTGGTCATGGGGCGAGGGTACCACTCGTCTCGAGCTGGGGACAGGCCGGGTCACCCTGGCATGCGACGAGGTGCGGCTCGGCCAGGTCGGGCCGATCCATGGCCAGGTAGGACTGGGCGGTCAGGGCTCGCCAGCGGGGCTCTTCGGGCTGGAGGGCCCTCAAGGGCCGGAGCGTCTTGAGGGCGTCGACCTGTCGCCCGTGGGATACGAACAGGTCGTAGAGCTCGAGGCGGTCGGTCATGTTGTAAGGTCGCCAGCGGAGCTCCTGGCGGTATCGGTCGATTGCCTCCTCCGGGCGGCCGGCTGCCGCGAGCAAGCGCGCGGCAGCCTGGGGGAGGCGGGGATCGTAGGGTCGCTGCTCGGCCAACAGGGCCAAGGTGTCCGGCCAGTGCCCCAAGGGCTCCCCGTCTCGAGAGGCCAGCAGCGCGCGGACGGCCTGTACCGTGCCGTGGTCCGGCGTCTGGTCGAGGGCCAGATCGGCGTGCGCCTTGGCCTCGTCCCACATCCCCATGCTCGCGAGGCTGTCGATCTCGCCAGCGCGAGCCGTCGCCGAGCGGGGGTCGTGCTGCAGAGCTTCGCGGAACCAGTGCAGGGCTTCTCCGGGATCTCCGGCTTGCAGCCAGATCTCTCCCATGGCCACGGCCGCGGTGCTGTCGGGGGTGTGCTCGTACAGCGTGGCCATCTCGGCCATTGCCTCGTCCAGCCGACCGCTGCGTGAGAGCAACAGGGAGAGACGGAAGCGTGCATCCCGGAACGCCGGCTGGGCCACCAACAGCTCCCGTAGCGCTCGTTCTTGTTCGGCTGGGGCCAGCTCGCCCAGCGTCGCGAAGCGCTGGACGTCTTGGATGCCGTCCCGGGGATCCGTCGCGTGATCCGTCCCGCCCGCGGTGGGTGGGGCCGCCAGATAGCCGAGAGCCTGGAGCTGCTCCACCTGGGCGAGATCGAGGGTCACGGGCGAGGCCTGCCAGAGTGGCTGAAGGGCGGTTGCAGCCTCGAGCGATTCGATGAGTTCTTCACCGACTTCCCCCTCGTTCTCGTCCCGGCTGCCCCGGACCACTCGGCCTCGTTCGCCTATGATCGCGTGAAGCGAGGCCCAGCCGTAGTGGTTCGCGCCGTAGTGGGTCTCGGCATAGACGCCGGTCCTGGGGGCTGGCTCGAAGAGGTCCGTGCCATCGAGGGACGGGTCCACGGGAAGGTCCTGGAGGCGCAGGAGGGTGGGCGTGACGTCCGCCAGGCTCACCGGGCGGTCCACCACGCGGACCGGGATGTCGGGACCGGCGATGATGAGAGGCACGTGGAGCGTGGCGTCGCCGAGCAGCAGGCCGTGCTGGAGCTCTCCTCCATCGCCCAGACCCTCACCGTGATCGCCAGCCAAGACCACCAGGGCGTCTTCGGGTAGCGCAGCGAGCAAGCGGCCAACCTGGTGGTCGGCCGTGGCGATCTCGCCGTCGTAGGGGCGGCCCTGGTGACGGGAGCGGAACGGCTCTGGCGGTTGGTAGGGAGCGTGGGGCTCGAACAGGTGTAGCCACAGGAAGTCGGCGCCCGCTTCGAGCGCGGCCAGCGCGTCGTCGACGGCGCTGGCACCGTCGCGTTCGGCTCGCCAGGAGAGGCGGTCGCTCGGGACGCCGAGATCGTCGTCGAAGCCGACGAAGCCCTGGCCGAAGCCCCAATGGGCCTGGGTGACGAAGGCTGTCACGGAGGCGTGGGTGTGCCATCCAGCCTGGTGCAGCTGCTCGGCGAGGGTGAAGGCCTGATCCGCCAGTCGTTGATCGCCGTTGTCCCGCAGCCCGTGGTGAGGAGGCAACAAGCCCGTGAACAGGGTCGCGTGGGATGGGATGGTGAGGGGGGCGGGGGCGTAGGCGCGAGCGAAGCGCGTGCCGCGCGCTGCCAGTCGGTCCAGGTGGGGGGTCTCGGCCAGCGCATAGCCGTAGCAGCCGATGCGGTCGGCGCGGGTGGTGTCGAGGGTGATGACGACGATGGTCTGGCGCGCGGGCTCGACGGGGGCGACCGAGGGGGAGGCTTGCTCCGGCGTGCCACAGGCGCACAGGAGGAAGAGAGCCAGCGGAACCGGGTGCACTACGCCAACCGTAGCTGCCCCGCGGGCCCCTCGACTACGCGGCCGACGATGGCGGAAGCAGGGAGCGCTCGCACGAGGGCTTGGGCATTGTTTGCGTCGAGGGCGAGCAGCAGGCCGCCCGAGGTCTGGGGATCGAGGGCCACGTCCACGAGTAGCTCGTCCGCATCGGAAGCGATGTCGAGGACCTCGGCCAAGCTCTCCCTGTTCTTGGCCGTACCGACGGGCACCAGTCCCATCTCGGCAGCTTCACGAGCACCGGGTAGCAGGGGCATGGCGGCCAGATCGAGCTGGACGGCGACGCCGGAGGCCTGGGCCATTTCTGACACGTGGCCAACGAGTGCGAAGCCGGTGACATCGGTCGCGGCGTGGGGCTCGAGGGGTCTGGCTGCGTCGGCGGCCCGCTTGTTGAGGGTTGACATCCAGCGGATGGCCATGGCCAGGTGACCCGGATCGGCCAGCTCGGCCTTGGCGGCCGTGGTGACCAAACCGGTGCCAAGCGGCTTGGTGAGCACCAACAGATCGCCCGGTCGTGCTCCGCCGTTTCGCCAGATGTGGTCGGGGTGAACGCGGCCGGTGACGGCCATGCCGTACAGCAGTTCGTTGCCTTCGATGGTGTGGCCTCCGGTGAGCGCTGCGCCCGATTCTTCGAGCGCCGAGAGCCCGCCGCGCAGGATTTCCTTGAGAGCAGCCTTGCCGAGTGAGGTCACTGGGAAGCTGATGATGTTCATGCCCCCCATGGGCTCGCCCCCCATTGCGTAGACGTCGGACAGGGCGTTGGCCGCCGCGATGCGGCCGAAGCTGAAGGGATCGTCCACCAGGGGTGGGAAGAAGTCCACGGTGTGGATGATGGCGAGGTCGGGCGACACGCGGATGACGCCCGCGTCGTCAGCATTCTCGATGCTCACCAGCAGATCCGGGGTCTCGACGCGGGGTAGGCCGCAGAGGATGGACTCGAGGGTGTGCTTGGGGAGCTTGGCGCCACAGCCGCCGTAGGCCGAGCCCTTGGTCAGGGCGACCTTGGGTGGGGCGGGCGGTGCGTCGAGGGAGCTGGGCCGCCAGCTTTCGCCCTGGCGGCGCCAAACGGACTTGGGAGTGAGCCCCGCGGAGGCCAGCGTGGCGACCAGATCACGGACCTGATCGGTGCGAGCGACGAGCACCATGCCGCACTCAGAGCTCACGGCCCGGGGTGCCGGGATGACATCGACGTCGAGGCCTCGGCGGCGCGTGGCGCGTTCTGCGGTCATGACACGCTGGACCGTACCGAAGACGAGGAGGAGGTCGCGGGGGATGCTCATGGGAGTCCTCTGTGCGCGCGCGTGGCGGCGAGGGGATGTGGACTCCTAACGCCTCGGGAAGCTCGCCACGGCGCGCACCAGCCGTGTGGCGTCTTCGCGTGTGTTGAAGGGGCCGAAGCCCACGCGGAGGGTGCCTGCGGGGCTTGTGCCCAGCCTGCGATGGGCTGCTGGCGCGCAGTGCAACCCGGGGCGGAGCTGGATGCCATGGGAGCGGTCGAGCCAGAGGCCCAGCTGCCCATTGTCTGCGCCGTCGACGCGGAACGAGAGGGTGCCGGTGTGTGGGGCGTCGGCGCGCCAGCCCACGGTCTCGACCCGGGGTAGCTCGGCGAGGCCGGTTGCCGCCAGGGCGACCAGATCGCGCTCGTGATCGTGAATGTCTCGAACTCCGCGCTGCTCGAGCCATTCGCAGGCGGCACCCAAGGCTGCGATCCCCGCGGTGTTGAGGGTCCCCGCCTCGAGGCGGTCTGGCAGCAGGTCGGGCATGAGCTCGGATTCGGAGCGCGAACCGGTGCCGCCCAGCACCAGGGGCTGCACGTCGAAGCCGGCTTTCAGCACCAGCACACCCAGGCCTGGGGACGCGAGCAGGCCCTTGTGGGCCGAGCAGCAGAGCGCGGCGACACCCAGGTCCGCGACATCGATGGGCAGCGACCCGGCGGTCTGGGCGGCGTCGAGCACGACCGGCACGGGGGCCACCGCTCGCACGATCTCTGCGACCGGAAGCACGGCACCGGTGACGTTCGAGGCGTGGGTCGTCACCACCAGTCGGGTCGGTGCTTCGTTCACTGCGTCTCGGAACTCGCTCGGGCTGGGGACGCCGTTGTCGTCTCCTTGCACGACGCGGACGGTGACGCCGCGCTGCTGCTCGAGCCAGCGCAGGGGGCGCATGACCGCGTTGTGCTCGAGGCTGGAGCAGACGACCCTGTCACCAGGACCCAAGCTGCTCTGGAGCGCGGTGTTGAGCCAGAAGGTGCACGAGGCCCCAAAGAGGGTTCGCTCGGGGTCACCACCCAGCAGGTACGCCACGGCCTCGCGGGCACCTTCGACGGAGCGGCTGGCGGCGACGCTCGAGCGGTGACCACCCCGCCCCGGATTGCCCGCTGACTCGTCCAGGAACCGTGCGATTTCCCGGGAAACTCCAGGAGCCTTGGGCCAGGAGGTGGCTGCATTGTCGAGGTACAGGGGGGCGCTCATGGTCGGAGGATGATTGCGGCAGAGGAGAGAGCGGTGACGATCTCGAGCATGTCCGTGACCCGCCCCGCGGCGAGCTGGTCGGTCAAGTCGTAGAAGCCCAGGCAGGTGCCGCAGGCGATGACGGAGCAGCCCTGCGCCTCGAGGGCTCGGAGATCGTCGAGCACCGGGGACCCTTCGCAGCACAGCCGGACTCCACCGTTGTAGCAAAGAACCATGTCCGGGAGGGGTTGGACGTCGAGGACGGTCTTGACGAAGCCCCGCAGGAGCAGGGTGCCCAGTTCGTCGTCGCCAGCGCCCATGGTGTCCGCCGTGAGCTGCACCACCCGAGCGCCCTGGTCGTGTGCTCGTGATGTTCCCTCGGTCGGATCGGAGGCGTTGGATACCACAGGCAGGTCGCCGCGGCTCGGGGAGGCATGGGCGTCGACAGCGTCTACTACCTGAACACTGACGAGATGACCACTCGCGGGGTGGCGCTCGACTCGGACCGTCGCGCCACGGGTCGTGGCGAAGCGGGTGACGTTGCTGCGGGCAAGGTCGTCTGCCACCCACAGGATGGCCTCGCGGGCTCCGTCCTCCAGGAGCTTGCGGAGCTCGATGACCGGTCCGGGGCAGCTGAGTGCGCGGACGTCGAGGACTTCGGTCATGCATGGTCTCCATGTCTTGGGCCGCGAGCGTAACCTGTTCAGCGTGCGCCAGAATCCCCTCCCGAGCGAACGGCGAACCCAGCCGCTGCGCCCCGCTTTCCCCTCGTCGATGCAGGGTTGACGCAAAATTGGAGATCACTCGCCCCGGGCCGACAAGGCCGCAAACGGATGGAACTCCTCGTTTCGGCGCGCCGTCTTCCAGGCAAACGGGTGCCGAAGAGGGCATCCTGATAGAGACACTGCAGGAGCGCAGCCCGTTTGGACTTCTACGACCAGCTCGAGCGAGAGGATCTTCCCCAGGTGACCCATCCGGGCCTCGCGCGGGATCGGCGGCCCGCATCGCGAGCCGTGCGGCCCATCCTGCGCCTGTTTCGGCGGCGCCTCGAGCCGCTCAAGCCCTTGGCGTCGGTCAACGGCATGATCGCCTACGATCTCACGCAGCCTCCGCTCGAGTCCGAGCCGTCCATGCGCATCATGCGCACGGCCTTTCGGCACCGCTTCCTGCGCCAGGAAGCCCGACCGATCTCGCTGGTGATCATGACCACCGGCGCGTGCAACATGCGCTGCCGGCACTGCTCGGCCGAACGCTACATGCGTCGGGGCGACAACAGCCTGTCCTACGAAGAGCTGGCCGATGCCATCGACCAGTTCGTCGAGATGGGCGGCGCCTCGGTGGTGTTCTCGGGCGGCGAGCCCACCCTGCACCCTCGCTTGCTCGATCTGGTGGCCCGCGTGCCCGCCAGCAAGGCCATCACGGCCATGTTCACCAACGGCTCGCGCATCGACCGCGCTTACGCCGACGAACTGTACAGCGCGGGGATGTACTCGGTGCTGGTGAGCATCGACTCGGCGGACGAGGGTGAGCACGACAGCGGGCGAAATACCCCGGGCGCTTTCGCCAAGGGGATCAAAGCCGCCAAGCACGTGCGCGAGGCGGGCATGCTCGCGGGCCTGTCCTCCTACATGAGCCGCAGCGACCTGCTGGGTGGGGGCTTCCAAAAGCTCACCTGCCTGGCCGAAGACGTCGGTGTGCACCAGCTGTTCCTTTTCGACGCGGTGCCCACGGGGGCCTTGCTGCACGACACCGAGATGATCCTCGGCCCCGACAACCGTGCGAAGCTTCGCGACTTGGTGGCGGGCTACAACGGTCTGCCCTACGGGCCGGGCATCATGGGCCAGTCCTGGGTCAACTCCTCCGATGGGTGCGGCTGCTTCGCTGGTTTCTATCAGTGCTACCTCACGGCGGAGGGCGAGTTCACCCCCTGTGACTTCACGCCGGTTTCGTTCGGAAACGTGCGGGAGGCGCCCTTGCTCGACCTGTGGCGCGCCATGCGTGCCAGCCCAGAGTGGGGCCGCCGTTTCGGTGAGTGCCGTATGCAGGATCCGGAGTTTCGTCGGACCCATATCGACGTCATCCCAGACGACGAGCCGCTCCCCGTGCGCTACGATCGTGTCAAGGAGTTGCAGGGCAGGAAGGCCTGATGCGCGTCACGCGCAGGCGGCTCGAGCGGCCGCCCGCGCCGGGTGTGCATGTGTCGGTCGGGGCCACGAGTCTGCACCTCGAGCGCCAAGGCGCCTCTCCGCCGTGCTTTGTTCTACTGCACGGCTACCTGGCCCACACGGGGGCCTGGCGCGGCTGCCTCTCGATACTGGCAGCGCATGGCGGAGCGGTGGCTGTGGACCTACCTGGTCACGGGTACTCCGACATGGGCGAGACCATCCCGGCCGATCCTCGCGAGATGGCAGCGCTCCTGCCGGGCTTGCTGGATTGGTTGGGCTGTGAGCGGGTGGTCCTGGTGGGGCACTCCCTGGGAGGCGCCGTTGCGCTCTTTGCCGCGTCCATGATGCCCCGTCGGGTGTCGGGGTTGGTGCTCGTCTCGCCCTTTGTCTACCCCCAGCCAGCCCCACCCGGCCTCCGCCTGGCCGCACGTTGGCCCAACCTCTTCCGGCGCCTGTTCGCGAGTCCTCCCGGCCGTGCGGGCGTGGGGTATCTGCTGGACCGAGCCTCGAGTGTTCCCCCCGGGGCGGACCCACGCAAGCGCGCACTCACGCTCCTGGGCCACCTGGACGCCCCCGGTGGTTGGCGCTCGGCCCAGCGCACGGGCGTGGCCGCCTTGACGTCCGTACCGGACCGTGAGGACGTCCTGTGCGTCCAGCAGCCCTGCCTCGTCTTCTGGGGGTTGGCGGACGCGGTGCGGCCTGTCGGGATGGGTGAGCGGCTCTGCGAGGATCTGGCGGGTCCCGCGAGCCTGGAGCGGTACGAGGGCGTGGGGCACAACCTGCACGAGGAACGCCCCGCCCCGTTCTGCGAGCGTGTGCTCGCTTGGAGCGGACGGGCGGGGATTGCGGCGGGAGGAGGGGGCGTCTAGGCTTCTTGGATGCTGACGCTCTCGAGCCGCACTTCCTGCGCGGGGCGGTCCTGGGCGCCGGTGCGCACCGATCCGATGGTCTGCACCACGTCCATGCCGTCCACCACGCGCCCGAAGACCGAGTGGCGCATGTCGAGCCATGGGCACGGGACCAGGGTCACGAAGAACTGCGAGCCGTTTGTGTGGGGACCCGAGTTGGCCATGGAGAGGATGCCCGGGCCGGTGTGGCGCAGATCCGGGTGGAACTCGTCGTTGAAGCGGAAGCCGGGGCCGCCGGTCCCGCGCCCGAGGGGACAGCCGCCCTGGATCATGAAGTTCTCGATGATGCGGTGAAAGACCAGTCCGTCGTAGAGGGGCCGCTTGACCTGTTGGCGGGTCTTGGGATCGGTCCATTCCTTGGTACCCGTGGCCAGGCCGACAAAGTTGGCGACGGTCTTGGGGGCCTTGTCGGCGAACAGCTCGATGGTGAAGGAGCCGAGGTTGGTCTGGAAGACCGCACGAGGGTTGGTGGCCATGGTGTACCTCACTGGAGGGGAGTTAGGATGCCGCGAACTCGGGGTTCGCGCGGTGTGGAGGCAGGGAGCCTAGCACGACTGGCGAGATGCCACCACGGGTGGTCCCACGATGGCCGCGAGTGGGATATGTTCCCAGCACGTGTCCCACCATGGAGTATCCGTATGAGCCGAATCATCGAAGCGTGCGTCGCGTTTTTCGAGGCCGACGAGTGGCCCTACGAGCGCATCGAGGAGCTTCCCATGGTGCGCAGTCGCTATGCGGGACGCAACGGCAACTACGACTGCTGGTTCCAGGCCCGTCCGGCCGAGCAGCAGATGATGTTCTACAGCCGCGCCCCCATCAACGCTAGTCCCGAGAAGCGCGCCGCGCTGGCCGAGTTCTTCACCCGCTCCAACTACGGCATGGTCATCGGCAACTTCGAGCTGGACATGAACGACGGTGAGATGCGCTACAAGGTCAGCGTCGACGCCGAAGCCATCGATCTCACGCCCACCTTCCTGAAGAACATCTCCTACACCGCCGTGGTCACGATGGACCGCTACCTGCCGGGCATCATGAAGGTGCTGTACTCCGACATTCCCCCGGCCGATGCGGTGAGCGAGATCGAGGGGGCCTGACATAGCTCGGTCTCCCGGCCGTCCTGCAGCCGCAGGCCCCGCACCCTGGGCTCTGTTCGTGGAGACCATGGCGGCGCTGGCGGCGCCGCGGCGGGCCGTGCCCATCCTGCTGGTTGCCGTGCCGCTGGTGCTCGCACAGTACCGCTTCTCACCCAATGCCCAGGCCGTCTGGTCCGCTATCCTCAGCTGTGTGCTGTTTCTGTTGCTGGCCCCGTTTGCCTGGCGACTGCTGGTTCGGCGTGGGGCCAGTCGCCGCATCCAACCGCTGCTCTTGTTGCTCTACGGCATCATCGGGGGTCTCCCAGCGGCCGTGGGATGGCTCGTTCCCGAGACCTTTGGGCTGGGAGAGACCTTCCTGACGGCGGGTATCAACCTCTTCGTGTCGGCGGCACTGTTCTGGGTAGGCGGCTGGGGACTGGCCCGGGACATCGACCTCGAGCAGGGCTTGAAGCGTGAACGGGCCAGGGCCGAGGGCCTGGAGCGGGAAGCCGAGCGCGCTCAGCTGCTGGCCATGCGGGCTCATCTGGATCCGCACTTCCTGTTCAACACGTTGAACGCCATCGCCGAATACTGTCGCGAGGACGGTGCGTTGGCGGAGCAGGCCATCCTGCGGCTCTCGGCGCTGTTGCGCAAGGTATTCGAGGGCGTCCAGACGCCACTCTGGCCCTTGAGCTCGGAGCTCGAGCTGCTGCGGGGGCTCCTCGAGCTACACCACCTGCGGGATCCCAGTCGCTTCGAGCTGTCGTGGGACGTCGAGCCTCGGACCGAGGGATCCCCGGTTCCGCCATTGCTCCTGCTGCCGCTGGTGGAGAATGCCATGAAGCACGGTCCCGGGGCCGGACATCGCGGCCTGGTTTCCTTGACGGTCCGATACGGCCCGGCGGGTGAGCTGGACTTCACCTTGGAAAACCCGGGGCCTTACCGGGGCTCACGTCCAGGTGGTCAGGGCCTCGACACCGTCCGCCGCCGGCTGGACCTGGCCTTCGGCTCTGGCGCCGAATTGGACGTCCGGGGCGTGGACTCGGGTGGGGGTGCCCGCACGCGCGTGCGGCTCGTCTTCCCCACGACCGCGCCGGAAATGGAGGCTGCCACGTGAACGAACTCAGGGTCCTGATCGCCGAAGACGAAGCCACGGCGCGACGGCGTCTGCGGAGGCAACTGGGCGAGATCGGAGGCGCGCGCGTCGTGGGCGAGGCCGAAGATGGCCTCGAGCTGCTGCGTCTGGTGCGAGATCTGCGGCCCGATCTGGTGCTGTTGGACATCCGCATGCCGCGACTGTCGGGCATGGAGGCGCTCGAGCTGATGGATCCGGGCGGGCCTTCGGTGGTCTTCACCACCGCCTACGCCGAGCACGCGGTGCGGGCCTTCGAGCACCAGGCCGTGGACTATCTGCTCAAGCCCATCGAGGTCGAACGGTTGGCTCGGGCCCTCGAGCGGGTGCGCGCCCACCGCGCTCGAGCGGAGCCAGCCACCAAGGGTCCGTCCGTCCTTCCCGAGCGTCTCGTGGTGCCGACGCGGCGGGGGCTGGTCCTGCTGCGACCCGACGAGGTCAGCCACGCCGTGCTCGAGGGGTCGTCGTGCATCGTCCACGCCCAGGGGAAACGTTTCATCACCGACTATCGCCTGAGCGAGCTCGAGCGACGCCTCCCCGCCGAGCGGTACCGACGTGTCCACCGACAGGCCCTGGTGGACCTGACACGCGTCGAGCGTCTCGAGCCCACACCGAGCGGGGGCTACGTCGCTTGGCTCGTCGGTGGCCAGCAGGTGCCGGTGTCTCGGCAGGAAGCCCGCAAGCTGCGCAAGGAGTGGGAGCTGCCGCGCTAGCAGCGTCCGTCAAAACCCGTGACCTGCCAGTCTCCGGGTTCGAGGGCGTGGGGCATTGTCAGCTGCGTCATGGAGGTGGCGCAACCTGCGAGGATGGCTGGAAAGGCCAAGAGACGTGCTGTCATGGCGAGCCCTGGGGATGGGGGTCTGCGGTTGGTTCGTGAGTGGGTGTCGGTGCCGGCTCGACCGCCCTGGGGGTAGGCTCGCCATCGGTGCTCACCAGGCCGCGGGGGAACGGGAGATCCTGTGCCTCGAATGCAGTCCGGTAGCGGATCAGCAGGGTCTGGGTCGGGATCGACGCGAGGCTTCGGCTCTCGTTGGCCTGCCGCAGCAACTCCGGCTCGAGGTCGGGGATCTCGCCGCCTGCTGCCTGCAGCTCGGCGTCCAGGAACGGGAGCAGGTCCGCGAGACGGCGCCAGGCTCCCTTGCCCCTTCCCCGCTTCGGCGGAGGTCCGGCGCGTCGTGCTAGGTCCTCCGTGAGGCGTACGTCGAAGATGGCGGGATCCTGCGTGCGCAGGAGCTGTTCGAGCTCCTCGGCGCCGAGCAGCCCGTCTCCATCCCGGTCCGCTCGCTCCATGGGGAGCTCGGCGTAGGCCACGCGCTGGTACTCCGCAGCGTCGACGCTTCCGTCTCCGTCTCGATCCAGGCGGCCTATCCACGCTTCCATGACGCTGGCGCCGCCTTCGGGGGGAGCTTCACTGCAGCCCGGCGCGACCGGCAGGAGCAAGAGCGCGACCAGCCGGGCCTTCACTGTGCCCTCCAGTAGCCGCGCTCCTGCATGGCATCGAGGAGTTGGGGATCGGTCGGGGGGGCGAGGCGGTTGGTGGGGTGCAGCTCGGCTCTCCAGTCGAGCATCGCCTGTCGGAGCGCCGCACGTTCGCGCTCGTGCCCTGCGTCGGAGCCCTGGAACGAGGGGCCGGTCAGCGTGGCGGTCTCGATGAGGGCGGGAAGCATGGGATCGTTGGCGATGATGCCGCTGAACACCAGTCGGCCTTCGTCGCCCAGGGCGGAGACGCTGCGCAGATACCCCTCGCTGAAGACCCGATCTCGCTCGGGACCGTCGTTCCCTACGAGGAAGGGAGCCAGCGATCGGCCGTGGATGCTGGCGGGGGCGGGAATACCCGCCAGATCGAGCAGCGTTGGCAGCACGTCCAGCAGCGCCACCCTTCCCGGGACGTGCCGTCCCTGCTCGAGACCACCGGGTGGCCGGATGATCAGCGGCACCCGCAGCGTGGCCTCGCTCAGCACCATGTTGTGGCTGAACAGTCCATCCTCTCCCAGGCTCTCACCGTGGTCTGAAAGCACCACCACGACCGCCTCGTCGAGGATCCCGCGCTCTTCGAGGTCGATGAGCAGGAGTCCGAACCAGCTGTCCATGTAGGCCACCGCTCCATCGTAGACATCGCGGATGAAGGCCTCGTCGTCCTCGTCCAGGGGTTCCCAGGCGAGGCCACGATCCTCGGCTCGCTGGCGCAGGGTTCGCCGAGCTTTGTCGCTCCATACCTGGCCGTTGCGCAGGTCCATCAGCTCGCTGACGTGCTCCAGTGGATAGTAGCGACCGTCGAGAGCGTAGGAACTACCGTTCGATTCCTGAACTACCCGACGGGCTGGGCCGCCGTGCTCTGGCTGGGCCAGCGCCAGCCCGAAGGGGCTCGGCTTGAGGTAGCGGGCGTGGGTGTCGTACCCGTGAAGAAAGAGGAACCAAGGTGCGCTGGGCTCGCGGTGCTCGAGCCACTCCAGGGCCTTGGGGACGGTGTGGAACAGCACACCCATCTCTCTGGGTACCTCGTAGCTATCGAACCCTCGCTGCAAGCCGAAGCCGGCGCTCAGGTGTCCGCCCCCCACCGCGGCGCCGGTCTGGTAGCCGTAGGTCCGGAATACCTCGGCCAGCAGCGGGATGTCCTCGGAGGGTTGGAACGAGGGCGCCACCATCCCGATCTCCGAAGGGTAGCGGCTGCTGAAGAGCGAGGCGTGGGAGAGGTTGGTGGCGTTGGCCTGGGAGTAGGCGGTGTCGAAGACCAGCGCGTGTTCTGCGAACCGGTCCAGGTTGGGGGTCAAGCCGCTGGAGCTTCCGTAGCAGCCCAGGCGGTCTGCTCTCAGGGTGTCCAGCGAGATCAGGAGGATGGGCGGTGGCGAGGGTGGGGCCTGCTGGGGCGTCCAGCACCCAAGGGTCAGCAGCACGAGCAGGACAGCGCCCATGCGGACCAGTGTAGCCCGCTGGGTCGCCTCGCCCCTACGCCGCTTTCCCCCACGCTGCGTCCGCAGCTGGTCGCCGGCGCCCCCTGCACCGCAGCTGCCTCTTGCGATTCAGCTCGACCAATGGCGCCCAGGCTCGGTGGACGCCCCTGTGGCGGATCAGCCAGGCCCAGAGAGGGTTGCTCTTCTTGTATAGGGCCGCCATCGCCAGGTACGAGGGAACCGCACTCGGATCCCGAGGTCGGCGTTTCCAGATGGAGCGGGTGGAGAACGTCCGCTCGTATAGCCAGGCGTAGCCCGCTTCGAGCCGCTCGGGAGTCATGTGTCGGGGTTGATACACGCAATGAGATGTATCGTATCGGTCCCAGTCTCGGTGGAGCAGCCGCCCCTCCCGCGCCATGCGACGGAACATGGGGGTTCCGGGGTATGGGGTCAGGATGTGGTAGGTGGCGCACTCCACCCGGTTCGCCTCGACCCAGTCCAGGGTGCGCTGGAAGACGTCATCCCTGTCGTGGTCGAAGCCCACCACGAAGCTGGCGTTCACCTGGATGCCGTGGTCGTGAAACATGGCGACACGGCGTGCATAGTCGGCGGTCGAAGGGCCTCGCTTGCCCGCTTGACGCAGGTTGTCGTCGTTCAGGGTCTCGAGCCCGACGAACACCCCGGTACAGCCTGCCTGGGCCATGGCCCGTGCCGAGCCCGGGTGATCGAGGATGTCCAGGGACACCGCTGCGCTCCAGATGCACTCCAGCGGCTCGAGCGCTCTGCAGAGGCGCAGGAGGTAGTCGGGATCGGAGCCCAGGTTGTTGTCGATGAACACCGCGTAGGGCGAGCCACTCGCGGCGATCTCCTGGGCTATGTCGCCGACGGGGCGCTGTTCCCGGGGCACGTGGGTGCCCTGGGTCGAGAGATAGCAGAAGCCGCAGCGGTTGTGGCAGCCGCGGGTCGCGATGACGCTCGCCGGTGTGAGGTACGCCCAGGAGGGCAGGATGGATCGGTCCGGCGGGGGCTCCCTGGCGAAGCCCTCGAAGCTGCCGTGGTAGCGGGCTTCGAGTCGGCCCGCCGCGGCGTCTCGGAGGATGCGGGCCCATGTTCGCACGCCGTTGCCAGTGGACAGGGCGTCCACCCACGGTTCCAGCTCTTCGGGGCAGGCGTTCACGTGCAGCCCTCCCATCACCACCAGGCTGCCGCGAGCCCGGAACCAGCGGGCCAGCTCTAGGGCACGTCGGGCGAAGGTCAGGTGTACCGTGATGCCGACCACCGACGGCACGGCGTCGTTGGGAGGAGGACCTTGCAGCAGGTTCTCGTCCCAGAAGGACAGCTCCCAGTCGGGGGGTGTGACGGCGGCGAGGCTGGTCAGGGTGGTGGCGGGGGTGAGCACGTGCTTTCCGAAGCTGCCCCGGGGATCCTTGGCGTAGAAGGGGTTGACCAGTAGGGCGGTCTTCGGGCGCGGCCGGCGGCGGCGGGGTGCGGGCAACGCCGGGGGTATGAGCATCGGATTGGATTGTCGGGAGCGGTGCATGGTGGCCTCTCGGTTCTCGTTGGATGCTACCCGCCACCGAGGGTGGGGAATCCCGTTGGCTCGCCCAACGGTCGGCTGGTGGATCCCAGCGGTCGCCTGGGACGTGGAACGGGTGCCCACTGGCATTCGGTTCTCCGGGCTGGCGCACACCTTTGGGTGCGATATGTCCGGTCGTGCACAACGCTGGAGGTCGAACATGCACCTTCGCTCCGTCACGCTGTTGGCGAGCGCGGCTCTGCTGGCGGGCTGCGAGCCCGTGGCGCCTACCATCCTGACCCTGACCACCACCACGTCCACCGAGAACTCGGGCCTGCTGGCCGCCATCCACCCCGACTTCGAGGCCCGCTCGGGGATGCAGGTCAAGGTGGTGGCCAAGGGCACCGGTGCTGCGCTCCAGCTGGCCCGTGAGGGCAACGCGGACGTGGTCCTGGTGCACGCCCCCGCCCTCGAGTCCGAGTTCGTGGCCGATGGGCATGGCCTCGAGCGGGTCCCCGTGATGTACAACGACTTCGTGCTCGTGGGGCCGCATGACGATCCCGGGATGATCTCGGGTTGCGGCGACGCCGCATGGGCCTTGGCCCAGCTGGCCGAACGCGAGGTGCTGTTCGTCTCCCGGGGTGATGCGTCGGGGACCCACGTCAAGGAGCAGGAGCTGTGGCAGGCCGCCGGGTTGCCCCTCGAAGAGCACGGCGTCGATGCGGACACGGGTGGCAAACCTCTCTTGCGCCCCGCGGGGGATTGGTACCACGCCGTGGGACAGGGCATGGGCCCCACGCTCGGCTACGCCACCGAGCGCCGTGCCTACACCATCAGCGATCGAGGGACCTACTATGCCCTCGCGCTCGACGATCCCCCCCGAACCGACCTGGCCGTTCTCTGCGAGGGGGATCCGCGACTGGCCAACCCCTACGCCGCGATCGCGGTGAACCCCGAGCGTCACCCCCACGTCCAGGCGGACGCAGCCCTGGCCTATGTGAGCTGGCTTGTCTCCGACGAGACCCAGCAGCTCATCGGCACGTACCGCGTCCAGGATCGGGTGCTGTTCCATCCCGGTTCCCCGCCGGCGATGGGGGACGAGGGCTGATTCCTTGGGTACGCTGCTCGAAGCGTTGCTTCACGCCCTGAGGCTCATCGCGAGCCTCGACGCCGACGTGATCCAGTACGCAGCGCGGTCCCTGGGAATCGCCTTGCTCTCCACGCTGTTGGCCAGCGGCATCGGCGTTCCCCTGGGAGTATGGCTGGCGGAGGTCGAGTTTCCGGGCAAACGAGCCGTGGTCACGGTGCTCAACACCCTGCTGTCGGTGCCCACGGTCGTGGTGGGCTTGATGGTCTATGCGTTCATCAGCCGCCACGGCCCCCTGGGGGGCCTGGGATTGTTGTTCACAATCCCCGGAATCGTGCTCGGCGAGGTGGTGCTCATCCTTCCCATCCTCACGGCGTTCACCCTGGCCGCGGTGTCCCGGGTGGACTCCGAGGTGCGGCGTACGGCGCTTTCGTTGGGGGCCAGCGCCCCACAAGCCCTGCGAGCGGTCGTGCTCGAGTCGCGCTTTGGCATCCTGGCAGCGGTCATCGCCGGCTTCGGCCGCGTGGTGGGCGAGGTCGGTGTGGCCACCATCCTGGGGGGCAACGCGGACTCGTTCACCCGCACCATCACCACGGCCGTGGTGCTCGAGGTGAACATGGGGCGCTTCGAGCTCGCCTTGGCGCTGGGGCTGGTGTTGCTGGTGCTGTCCTTCGCCATCAACGTGCTCCTGCAGCTGGTGCAGGGCGGGGGGAGGGGCCGGTGAGCCTTTTCGAGCTCGAGCACCTGGTGCAGCGCTACCGGCATCGGGCGGCGGGGTGCTGGGTGGATGCCCTGCGGGTCAGCGCGCTGAAGGTCGAGCGGGGCGAGGTGCTCGCCGTGCTGGGCGCCAACGGATCGGGCAAGACCACCCTTCTCGAGACCTTGGCGTTTCTGCGACGGCCCAGCGAGGGTCGATTGCTGCTCGAAGCGAGCGATGCCTGGGCGGTGGACGGGGGCTTGGCTGCCCGCCGCCGCTGTCCGGCCTTGCTCCAGAAGACGGTGTTGTTCTCCACCTCCGTGCTGCGGAACGTGACCTTCGGGCCGCGCATGCTCGGGCTGAATCCGGATCTGACCTTGGGTCGGGCGCGGGAGGCCCTGGCCGCGGTGGGGCTCGAGGGCTTCGAGGATCGGCGTCACGACGAGCTGTCTGGGGGCGAGGCTCGGCGCGTGGCCCTGGCTCGGGTGCTGGCCCTCGAGCCCGAGGTCATGGTGCTGGACGAACCCACCGCGGGGCTGGACGCCGAGAGCTCGAATCGGGTGGAGTCCTTGATCCGTCGGCTCAACCGCGAGCGCGGCACCACCGTCATCCTGGCCTCCCACAGCCTGAAGCGTGCCTTGACCCTCGCCACGCGCGTCGTGACCCTCGTGGATGGCTGCCTGGTGGACGGAAACCTGGACAACCGCACCTTCGGAACCACCCGGCGGGTGGCGGGGGGCTGGGAATACCAAGACCACCGCGGGTGGCGGTATGCCTACACCGACGCTTCGTTGTTCCGGGATGCCTGGCTCGGGCTAGGGCCGATCGAGGGGCCCGTGCAGCTCTGTGTGTCCTCTCGAGCCGTTCGGCTGGCCCCTCCTGGTGGAGACGAACCCGCCACGTTGGTGGGTGAGGTGGACGCCATCCGCCGGGACGGTGACCAGGCTCGTGTCAGGGTGCGGCTCCCCGAGCGGCAGCGGGTGCGCGCCCGGATCTCGCTGGCGGAGCTCGAGCGGCTCTCGCCACGGCTCGGTGATCGGATCACGATGAGCTTCGAGCCGGGCTCGGTGTTCCTGTTTCCTGGGCGCTAGCGCTCCGCGACGTTGCTTCGTCTTCGTACCGTGTAGGCCAACTCGACCGTGTCGGTGGCGTCGGGCGCCAGGTCTCGCTCCCAGCGCAGGAGGCCGTCCTTGTCGGGTGTGAGCTGGCTGGTGGTCTCGTCGCGGTCTACGACGACCTGGACCTGCTCCACCTCGGACACCGGCACTCGCTCGACCACCTGAACGCGGCGGGGCTCGGCTCCCAGGTTGGACAGCAGGATCTCCACCCGGTGTTCGGTCTCGTGCCAGCGGGACAACATGCCCGGCTCGTGCTCGACTCGCTCGGCCCGCCTGAACACCCGCAGGCTGGCATCGGGGCCGAAGCCGAGCTCCAGTCGCTCCCCCGGCGCCACGAAGCCGAGCTTGGCCCTCCCGACCCGTCCCGCGTCGGCGACGAGATCCACGGGGCCGGCCAGGAGGGGGTGGTCGGCCCTGTTGTGGGCCGTGCAGCGCAGCAGCACCGCGTTGGCCAGCTCGGCCATTGCCACCCGTTCGATCTTGGCAGCCCCTTGGCTGCTACCGATGGGCACACGGTACGGTCGGCCGTCCGAGGGGACCGTGGACAGGTGCTCGGAGCGCAAGTTTACGGGTTCGCCGCCGTCGTCCACGCCAGGGAGCTCGTCTGCTTGCCTGGTGGCCTGGCCGAGGCCGGTCGTGCGGATGCTCTGCTCGCGTGTCTCGATGACCATCTGTTCCTGACGCGGCCGGACATGGAGCAGGTCTTCCTCGAGGAGGGGGGGCTCGGTGCCCAGGGAGGGACGCTGGGTGGAGAAGTGCAGTTGCACGTTTTCCCAGGCTTCGCCCGTGTTTTGCCAGACGTTGGCCTGCATCTCCAGGGCGAGGGCTGGCGTGGGTTTGGTGGAGAGGGTTGCGCGGTAGCGGGGGCGCCAGCAGGCACCGGGCACCACGTACGCCAGCTCGAGGATCAGCGCGGTGGGTCGATCGACCTCGAGGTCCACCTCGATCCAACATCGCAGGCGCGCGTCCCAGCCCTTGCTGGCTCGGATGCGTCTGCCGAGGTCCTCGAGCTCTCGCTCGGCGTCCTCGTAGCCATGGACGAGGGCCAGGATCTCGGCCTGTAGTGCGGCTTGTCGCGTGCGCAGATCCGCCAGCTCGGTCCGCCAGCGCTCGGGCTCGCTGCGGCCCCAGCCGGTGTCCTCCGCGGCTTCTCGAAGCAGCTGGGTGGTGATCTCGCCGAGCTGTTCGAGCTCGGCGCTCTGCGCCTCTCTGTGTTTCTGCATGGCGCGCAGAGCTTCGGTGCGGCGACGTCTTTCGGCCACCAGCTCCGGCAGGTCCCCGGGCAGCTGTTTGTCGGAAGTGACCACCTCGCGGCGGACCCGGAAGTCCAGGAGCCTGGCGTGCTGGGTGGAGCTTCCCACGAGCTCGGCGCGCAGGCTGCGATCGGAGAGGATGGGGGAGACGGCGTCGAGCTCGAGCCGGTGTGTTCCGGCGGCCACCTCGAGGCTAGCGCGTCGGAGGGCCTGGGCGCGGTCCTCGAAGAGGGTGACCTCGACCACGGGGGCCACCATGGGGGTGGAGGTGGGCTGTTGCATGGACTAGGCCTCCCGCCGGTTGCCGCCCACCAGCTCGTGCTTGGGCGAGATGGTGACCACGTAGGATGCTCGCAGCTGCCGCACCTCGCCGGGCTCGATCTCGAGCTTCCAGCGGTGGGCACCCCTCAGGGGCGCCCGTCGTTGCTCGAACTCTTCCCACCCGGGCTCTATGGTGCCCAGCTCGACCGTGATGTCCTCGTCGTCTTCCCGCTTGGTGGGTATGCGCTCCCGGACCTCGACCGTGCCGACGGTCGACCACATCGCCCCCTCGATCATGAGCAAGAAGCTCGCCGAGGGCGCCGAGACCCTCGTGTTGGACGTCAAGGTCGGCAGCGGGGCGTTCATGAAAGACCAGGCGTCGGCCCAGAACCTGGCCGACGTGATGGTCGCCATCGGGCGCGGGGCAGGTCGCAAGACGGAGGCGCTGCTGTCGG
>PVBE010010189.1_pt1 | contig 20947 bp, 16 predicted proteins | sample 1631181 | NCBI WGS metagenome assembly PVBE01 (sample SAMN08397723, study PRJNA350692) | Marine metagenome, whole genome shotgun sequencing project. | isolation source: water | place: Pacific Ocean | collected 2012-04 | reverse complement strand
CGTTGCCTCTTCTTCCCGAGCGGCCTCTCGCTGTTTGCGACGCCGTCGAAGTCGGTGGCCGAGCAGTGTGGCCGCCCCAATCCCGCCAAGAATGAATGTCCCCGGCTCCGGATTTGTGACCGTTCCCGAACCAAACGCTACAACTGAATCGAGAACAAGTGAACCTGAACCGTAGCCACCGAGCGTAAGATTGTTACCCGCGTCCGGGTCGCTGAACATGATGTCCGTTACCGCCTTTGTCGCGGTTGACGTAAAGGTGAGCGTACCAAGTTCAACATTACGAAGATTTGTGCCGCTTCCTGGGGTTCCCGTGACACCCGATGCGGGAGGCGATCCTGCCTCCTGGTTCATGAAGACGTCGGTGGCAGTCAAAGTAGGTGGACCGATGGCAAGTAAACCAGGGCCGGTCGAAGCGTGGCCGGGATCAGCAACGAACGCCCCACCTCCTAACCAGCCAACCTTGACATCGGCTTGGTTAATGCCCTGCATAGTAACGATCTGGCTTGCAGTTTCACCTGCTGTAGCCACTTCGCGCAAAATGAGCTTCACATCGACGGTACCACCGAACGACATTAACGAGTCGGTTGGCTCAAAGACCAACGAATAGATGTAGGCACCGCGCGCGACGTTGACGCTCGACCCAAGCAACAAGAGTGAGCAGATTGCAGGCAAAATCAAAGCAGATCTCATCGCGACTCCATACCGTCTTTTATAAATCCCGTTCGGGCCCTTGTCACAAGTCATCAATTTAGCCTAGGGCGCCCAGCATTTCAAGTAAGACCAAGTGGCGAGCACGTTGCCTTTCCCTTAATATAGGGGTCATGATATCGATTCAATTGACGGATGTGAAGTGAATTCTCGGATTTGGGTGGAATAGGAAAGGAAAAGAGCGGAATGTGCCCAACCAGGGTGGTGAAAGGATCGTCCAGCAAATAGAGCGTTGTTAAGCCAGCCTGATCTGGAATGCGTGCCTGGCTAGCGTTGCACCGCGTCGCCGTTTGCACGCCGTTCATGTTCGACCGCGAGTTCCGCGTCGCCCAGGTTATGGTAAACAGTAGCCAAGGTCTGATGCAGTTCGCGATTCCCCACCATTGTCGGAAGGGCGAATTCTAGATCGCTCAGGGCTTTACGCCAGTGACCTTGCTTGGCGTAGATCTGTCCGCGGGTCTCTCGGATGCGAGGCTCCGCTGGTTGTATCTTCAGCGCTCGGTTGACCAATTCCAGGGCGCGGTCGAGTTCCGGTTCGTCCTGACTGGCCAGCAGCCAGGCGAAGTTGTTGAGCAGCACTGGCATTTTTGGGTTCAGTTCATGCGCCTGCTCGAAGTGCAAGGCCGCGGCCTTCATGTCACCTTTTGCCACCGACTGTGTACCGAGAATCAAATGAACGGTTGCCGTCGCCTTGCCCGCCGCCAGCGTCTCCTTCAACTTCATCCGTGCCTGCTCACCAAGATCGCCTTTGAGTGCGAAGAACGTCGCCAGCCGGCTCAAGGCCGGAGGGTAGTTGGGCGCGTATTGCAGTGCCTTCTCCAGTAGTTGAAGCCGTTGGGCGAAATGCTGCAGTGGTGACTGCATCAGTTGGTCGGATTCGTCCACATAGTTTGATGCGAGAAACCGCCGGAGTCGCGGATCGTTGGGCTGATGTTCAAGTCCCTGCAACAAGATCGCTTGGGCCTCTGAAACCTCTTCCTGCAACCGACACGCCAAGGCCCACGAGACGATCGCGTCGACGTCGTTGACATCGGTTTCTACTCGCTGCTCGAAATGTCTGGCGGCCCGCTGCAACTCGCCATGGGCACGTTGAGCATCATCGAGTATCAGATAAACCTGCCCGATAGTCAGATGCAGTTCGGGGCGTTGAGGGAGTGCTGCCTCCAAGTGGACCAGCGCTGCGGGGTAGTCTTCCCGCCGCAAATAGACCTGGCCGAGCATTACGTGCGCTTCGGCCGGTGGCGATGGCGAGTGGATTGCTGCCTGTAAGTGCCCCACCAGCTTGTCGGTCTCCTCGTCGGTCCACGTGGTCTTGCCCGCGGCGATCTGCTTTGCCATCCACAGGTGTGCGCGCGGGTGCCCGTGCTCGGAAGAGGCAAGTTCGGTCAGTAACCGACTCTCGCGCCGCACGTCTCCTTGGTGCCCCGCGACGTAAGCCATCGCATAGCGGATCTTCGGATCCATGGCTTCGAGCCGCAAGAGTTTTCGCATGTAGACATCCGCGGTTACCGGATCATCGCGCGCGATTGCGTCGTTTACCGCGACTTTGTAACGGTCGGTCAGCCGATTCGAATTCATAAACCTGCTCGACATTGACGGCACAAGCACCAACCCGGCGAACAGTATGGCCGGCAGTCCTTCGAGAAACCGTCGCCAACGCCGCGAATGCCACCAGCTTTGCCAGCCGCCGACCATCACAAAGGGTAACGCCATCAGCTTGCGCTTGAGCCCGACTGGCGGGTCAGCAGCATGAGGATCAGCGATCATTGTGCAGCCTCTGAGTTATAGTCTCCACGAGATTCTTTCGAGCCAACAGGAAATTTTCCGTCAGTGCTTCCGGTGAGGGCGCACTGGATTGATTCAGCGTCACGACCTGCATCACGACCTGGTAGGTGGATGTATCTGACGACACTGCTCGTCGACGTCCAAACGGGTTATGCCGCAACGCGCGACGCAACGATGTCAACTGCCAGCCGGCAGGCCGAACGGGTTGGCCGTCTGCATCAAACTGACTGAACCGCACATACATCCGTGCACCCGACGGACGGCCCAACGCCAGCAACCACACCTCGACATCGGGTTCTGACTCACTTGCGACGGCGATCATCTTCGTCGACTCGACTTGCCAACCTTGTGCTTCGTAACACGCGGGCAGATGGTGCCATCCAACAAAAGGGTAGTTGATTGTGACGGTTGCTTCGGTCGTGTCGGATTGGTAAGTCCAAGAGGCGAACGACGCACCGAGGCTGTTTGTCATCTCGCGTTCTTCGCTCTTGAACGTCACACGTTTCCAAGATTCGATGTGCGCGGGTAACGTGCCTTCCTGGAACGCGTTATTCAACTTTCCGTTGGCCTCGCCGACGACCCGCAGGGCGTCGAAGCGCATGGCGACGCCGGCGATTTGCTCAAGGCCGACCAGGCCGAAGAGCCCGCAACAGACCATGACGGCCGGCGTGCCTTTTCGCCAGTTCATGCCGCCGCTACGATCGCTAGCGACGTTCGAAGAATCGCTCGATGATGCACTGCCTTCAGGAGACCGATCGGACACTGAGTCGGTCACGGTCTGAATAGGTTCGGCGTCGTCATAATAGTCGCCATAGAAACTGTGTGTCTTGTCGGGTCGCCCAAAAAAGAACAGCAACAACCGATCCATGCTCAACAGCATAAGAATCGCCACGCCGAACAGCGACAGGCCCAGCAATGTATGTTTCCATCCTGTCGCGACATCGAAATCGAACCAGACAAAAAACGCGACAACACTGGTGACGCGCACCACGTTGATCGACGTAGCCCAAAAGACGGCCGTGGCAAGTAGCAATATCGAATGGACCCAGCCACGGCGCGATCCAATCATCAGCATCGCGGCAAAGGCCAAGAGGGCGAATAGCGAGTGAATTCCACTGCACGCCTCTTCCACCAGAAACTTGTGTCGCGGGATCTCCAAAACGTGCCCGGCCAACAGATGATCAACGAGAAGAAAGTCGAGCGCGTAGCTGGCCATGCTGGAGGCGATCGTTTGCAGCTCGAAAATCAACCGAACATCCCAGCGAAACGGTAGTGGGACTAGAAACCACAAGAGCAGCCAGACGCTAAACAACTGCGACACCATTCGCCGGCCGCCGAAGTGCAACAAAGCGGCACCTATGGTCAGAATTGCGGCGATCGCAGCCAGCCACGACGACCACACGAGCAGGCTGAGAGTTAACGTGAGGAGGCCCGTGACAAGCAGTGCCAGCGAAGTTCGCGGCACAGCGGCCGAATGCATAAGTTGAGATTTGTCCCACCGTTGCCACACAAAATAGGCGAATGCGGCAATTACAAACGGGACGTAGTGGTACTGTTCGTACAACCACAGCCGGCGAAAGTGAGCCAGCAACAGCGGCGCGTGACAACTCGCGATGACGGCAAATGCGACGGCATCAACCGAGATTCGCGAGTGACTTCGAGGCACTTCGGCCGCTACTTGCGGCGTTTGTTGGGCTTCGGCAGTCATCGCTTGGGTATTCATACGGTGTTCTAAGACCATTGACGCGTGGGGAGAGAGTCAGTTCGGCCAACTGGAAGGGCTACGGCGAGCTGATGAAAATGTTTCTGACTGGGTATTTGTGGTAAGCAAACAACTTCACTCTCCCTCCGGGAGAGTCGGCCCTTCAGGGCCGGAGAGGGCAATGCGGTTTGCAAGAAATCACGGCTATCAATCGCCAGACTGCCCCACCCGGCCGCTATCGCGTCCGACCTCCCCGTGGGCCCACGGGGAGGTAAATGTCGGAGGTGCACCATTTTCATCAGACCAGGGCTACGGCGAGCCGCAACGGCTCACCTAGAGAAGCGAAGGCTGGTGTGTTCGGCGGTCTTCGTTTGACCAGAATCATGAACGTTCAACGGACCGACGGCGAACAATCCACGTCGCGACCATAACGCCCGCGACGCCACCTCCCATCCAATATAATCCGGCTCCGTACTTACACCAGTAGAAAAGCAGTTTGAGATACTCGGAGCAGACCGTGTCCAAGCCGCGTGGCGTACGCCACCACCGCTTGGCGTGGAACCCGGGATTGGGAGCTGATACGAATTGAATCCGGTCCATGAGCTCTGGAATCCGCTGCCGAAACACCCACCGGGCGCGGCGCGTGTGGAAGCCGCTGGTGACAATTGCGACACGGGCCTCGGGTTGGCCAGCAATAAATGCGGCCAGGGCCTGCGCATCGTCGAAGGTACTCGCGCTTTCGCCCGGCAGGATCACGACTTGTTCTTTGTGCAGCCCGCAACACTCCATCACTGCCGCTTCAATCTCATGCGTCGGTGGAATGATGCCGTCCTCGATGTCGCCGCTGCTTCGCGTACGTGGAAGCAAGACCTGATCGGCAAGCCCCAGACGTACCCAGGATGCAGCGACGAACGGCCGCGTTTCCGAATGCCCCGGCAAGACCATGATGTAGTCCGCCCGAGTGGGCGAAATCCCCACGTCGAGCCAATCAGCAAGTGGCGGCAATAGAAGCCGGCGTTGACTAATCAGCACAAGACCACCAATCGCCAACACGGCCACGATGATCAGCTTGCGTCTCGCGGACGGCGAGATCATCTGTCCGCGACCGCCTTGCGCAACTCTCGTTCAAAGGCATCAGGATCCCAATCGACGATGTCGTCGGGGTGAGGGCGCCCAATGATTCTGGCGTAGGCCATTCTCACGCACGAGCTGAAAAAGGCCCGGCAGCCGATTCGATGCTTCCACCAGTCGTGCTTGTTGAATCGACGGTCAACCATCGCCGAGACGTGAACGCGGGCGGCGAGTTCCGCCGGCAAGGTCTGGTCGACAACGTATCGAACGCGGTGGCTGCCGAATTGATCGGTCAATACGACAAGATCATCGTCTCGTTGGTCAAGCCACGTGCCCAGTCTGTCGGCGGCATCCCAGAGGAAACGCCCTTCACTCTTGATGACTGAGATCTGCCCGGGGGCCAGTCCGCGCGAACGAAGTTCTCGCTCCGCCACCTCGTGCCCTGGTGGCACGATACCGCAACGGGCCAGCGGTCGGAGACGTTCGCGAAAAACAAGCACGCCCTCGAACCCGCTTCTTGAGACCAGTTCCGCGGCGATGTCGAAACGACGATCGCCGTCCAAAATCACGACGAAACCGCTGGCGGGAACGGTCTGGTCGTGAATCAAGAGCCCCGCCAACCGTGTCAACAGTTGGGCGTGAAAAATAGCCGCCAAAATAAGGGCAACCACGCAGATCAATCCAAGAGACCGGCGGATCGTGATGCGTCTGTTTTTCAAAGGTGACTTTTCTTCAGGCTGGTGTCGTTTGATTCTTGGTGGCCGTCAAGTTGGTATTCCGTTCCGCGGCTTCGCCCACCAATTGAGCCGCAATGCGAACGGCCGCCTGACCGTCCCAAAACTCGGGCACTTTGCCGACCTTGTACGATCCATCGGAAACATTGGCAAACCCTTGCGCGATCCGCGCTGGATCATTCCCAACCAACGTGTTGGTCCCGATGTCGATCGTCACCGGACGTTCCGTGTTGGGACGCATCGTCAGGCATGGAACTCCCAGCACGGTGGCCTCTTCTTGAAGCCCTCCTGAATCGGTCAGGATCACTTTCGCCTGGGATGATAGAGCCAAGCAATCGACGTAGCCCAGTGGTCGAATCAAGTCGATGCCCGTCCGTTCCAGGCGGGTAAGCAAATCAAACTCTTCCAATCGTTTGCGCGTTCGCGGATGAATGGGAAACACGAGTCGCATTTGGTCGGCTGCCTGACAAAGGACGCCAACGACATCGGCCAACGTCGTTTCTGTATCGACATTCGCGGGGCGATGAAAAGTGACGAGGCCATACTCTTTCGGTTTCAGGTTGAAACGTTCCAGCATGCTACTCGATCGTGCCAACGGAAGCATGCGCAGGAGCGTGTCGATCATGACGTTGCCGACGAGTCGAATCGATTCGTCGGCGTGTCCTTCGCGGCGCAGATTGTTGACGCCCTCAGGTTCCGAAACGAATAGAGTGTCGGCCACACTATCGATGACAACCCGGTTGATTTCCTCCGGCATGGTGCGATCGAAGCTCCGCAACCCCGCCTCAACATGCGCCACCGCGATCCCCATCTTGCTGGCCGCCAGTGTCGCCGCCAGACTCGAATTGACGTCGCCCACGACGACCAGGCGATCAAACGGGATTTCGCGCGCCGCGGTTTCGAATAGGTGTTCGAACGCCTCCAGCATGCGGGCTGTCTGCGCGCCTTGCTTGCTTTCGCGTACATTCAGGCAGACATCCGGCTCGCGAATTCCAAGCTCCTCGAAGAAAATGTCCGAGAGGTCGCGATCGTAATGTTGGCCCGTGTGGATCAACGTCGCCTGAATCTCGGGATACTCGTCGAGAGCGCGTAGGATGGGCGCCATCTTCATGAAGTTGGGCCGCGCGCCGACCACACAGGCTAGATGATAACGATTTCTTGGGTTCGACTTCATTGAAGTTCTCGGGGTGATTTTTTCACGTCGAATTGACCATGTTGTGGGCCGGTCTCCCGACCGGTCCACCTCGTCACACAGCGTAATTAGTTGCTTTTACCGCTTCGCGGTAGACCAGTTGCCACCAACCGCAACTGATTTGTCGGACACTCATGGGCGTTGCCAGTGCTGTCATCTATGGTGTGCAACCACAATACCGTGCTTTACTTCATTTCGGTGTGGTCGCGAGCGTCGCGTTCAATTCATCGGCTGTAAACGGACGGTTTTACTGCCCTGGTGCCAGATGATCTCGGTGTCGCCATCCGCGGGCGTGACCGTGATGTCGCTGGGGGCGTCGGACCATTCAAGCGACCAGGCCACGTTACTTGGGAGCTGCGCCTGCGCCGTCCATTTCACAACGGGTGCTTCGAGGCGAACGCCGAATTCGGGACAATAAAAACCTCGTTCCAAGACCAGCTTCCCAGGTGTGTGGTAGCGTAAACGGCACCGCCGTGTGCCGATCATGACACGGATCTCGTCCGGCGCAATCTGCTCGACATCAACGTCTGGATGGAGATGCAGCCAATGAGTCAAATGACGTTGTCCCTTACCCCGCACCCAGTCCACACAGATCCACGGACCTCCCACGCGACAGGCCAACCAGCGACCGGTCTCTGGCACACGCCCACGGCGAAGGGCATTGTGTGTCGCCCGGCACCAGGAAAACTCCGCGGTTCTGCCGCACTCAACCGGTGATGGCCAACCGCGGTAGCCCATGCGGAACCGTGACCAGAGATCGCATTGCTCCAGGCCATCGACTTGCAGGGTGTTGTGGGCACGCGTCGATCGGCAGTACGCTCGCATCGACCCTTCGCCGTAGTCATACGTTCCAGAATCGACAATTAACCGTTGGCCGCCCAGCGACGCTTCGATGGTCAGCAGGTCGTTGTGTGCGTGGGCCGGCAATTCGTCTGCCGCGACCGGTCCCGTATCGAACAAGAGGAAATCGGGGCCATCACGCCACGTCCAGGCCGTCCCATGGAACTCGGCTCGTGGCGAATTCAGAGAAGTGCCCTGTTGCGCGGTGCCGGTGCCACCACGTGCCCGCTGGATTAGTGGCAGGCAGGCAGGCGTCTGATCCACCGCGCTATCGGACAGTAGCGGAATGCCGCCGTCTGGATGTCGTATCGCCTCCAACCAGAGGGCCATCCGCCGCGCCGTTGCGTCGCAAATCGCGGACAGCTCCGGACGAAGTTGCCGTGTCGCGTCTCGAACATCGAGAATCACTTGCAACATCCGCGCGTGATACATCGGAGAACGCTCGAAGTGCTCGCCATGATCCAGAATCTGTTCCTCCAACTGTCGTCGGAGCAGGCGAGAGGATCGATCGCCCCATCGGTCTGCCGCGGGTCCGGCGACAAAAACAGCGCCAAGTGCCAGTGCCGCGAGGTTCTCCAAGAGATGATTGCCCCTCAAGTCCCATTCGAGGTTCCGTTCGAGAAACGTCAACTGAAGTAGCATGCTTTCGAATACGATCCGCGACACTTCCGTGGACGGAGGATGCGTCGCCCACGCCATCATCCAAACTGGAAGCCGGCGTGAAATACAATAGGGATGCCAGGCGTCGTCAAAAATTTCCGGATCACGAGGCAAGTTATTTTCGATCCAGTCGCAAATCACGCTCCAGAACACGCACGCTTGCTTTTCGCCCTGCCCGTCCACCAGCAATTCAGTGAGAAATTCATGACTGTGAAGATGGAACTTCCACAACCGCGTCACATCGGGAACCCGCTGGCAACTCCAATCGATGCTGTCGCCAAAGACATGTTCACGGTTCAACACGCAAACACGATGCCTTGCGCGTTGATAACGGTGAGCCTGGAGTGGCCGTTCGGCCAACCGCCGGCCCAACATGTTGTCCAACGCATTTGTCTCGCGCTTGACTAAGGATGGAGGCGTCTTTGGCAGGCCCAGTCCGAAGGCTCGCGCACGTCGTCGAAGCCTGGCGATCGCTCGCATGGCAAGCTGAGACGGACGATGGTACCGCAGAACGTACCACCAACGGCCGCGCGGCAGCGGCGAAATCTGATCGCCGAGCAGCAGCGCTTCCTCACGTTGTCTTTCGGGCGCGGGAGCGATCAGGGAGTTCAACGTTCGGCCGTCATTTTCGGGATGAACGCGGACTCTGAATTCGAATCGACCAAGCTCGCGTCCGCTCGCCCCGCGTTAGCCGCTGCCTGCATCGGCTGACCCGCCAAAGTAAGCAAAAGCGTTAACATCTCGCCGGCCAGGCGGTCACGATTGTAATGTTTCGCGACATGCGCTCTTGCCGATTGCCCCAGCTGTCGCGTCAACGCCGGATCGTCTGCCAGACGTTCCACTGCGTCCAAAAGCGACGTCGGTGAATCGGGGTCCATCGCAATACCGGCCTCGGCATGCATCACCACATCGCGTGCTTCGCCTACCACACCCATGATGATGGGGCGGGCCATTGCCATCGTCTCAAACATCTTGGAAGGCAGCACGGAGCCGAACAGATCGCACTTCTTCAGGTGGATCAGGCAGACGTCCGATCCGGAGAGGATATATGGAACTTCGTCTCGAGGTTGCCGGCCGGTAAACGTGACATACTCTTCCAGCCCCGCTTGCCGGCAGGCCGCTTCCAGGTGTTGCCGTGCCGCCCCATCGCCGACCAGGCAGAAGGCGATGTCGCGTCTGCCCTTATCGCGCAAGAGTGAGGCAGTTTTTAGCACGACATCCAAACCATGGGCCATTCCAATGGTGCCAACATAGGAACAGACGAATTTGTCTTCCAAATTCCAGGTGTGTCGAAACCGCGGATCATCGACGGGCCGAAACCGCTCGACATCCGCCCCATTCGTGATCACCGTCACGCGGCCCTTGTCTGACATCTTGGCGCAAATCCGCTGCCGGTAGCCGTCACCCACGGTCACGATATGGCTGGCTGCTCTGTAAAGTCTGCGTTCGAGGAACTCCAGGAACCTCAGGAGTAAGCGGCTGCGAATCGCGCCCACGGCCTCGATAGACTCGGGCCACAAATCGCGAATCTCCAAGACGAAAGGAACCCGCCTGAGTCGCGACGCCCAGACACCCGCCCAACCACAAAAAAACTGCGGTGACGTCGCAATAATCACGTGAGGACGTTTGACGAAGCAGGCCGCCACAATCGCAGCCAGCATGTAGGACAAGTAGTTCAAGATGCGACGCACGAAGCCGGCATTGGCCGCCAGCAACGTCCAAACTCGTATTACACGGATGCCGTCCAGCATCTCCACCTGCGGACGCAGCCGGTTGAGATACCCTTCATAAGGGACGCCCGTTGGCACATTCGGAACGCAAGTGATGACCGTGACGTCATGCCCCGCCTTGGACCAACGGACACAGTGTTCGTACGTTCGCGCCGCCGGAGCATTGCCTTCGGGAGGAAAGTAATGAGTGAGAAAGAGGATTCGCATTAGTTTAGTGCTACGTAGCGGCGACGTTCCACAGGCCAGGGCCGCGTCATACCGTCCCTGAAGCGGTTACGTTCCACAGCCCAGGGTCGCGTCATACCGCGTAGCGGTTACGTTCCAGCGTCGCGTCATACCGCGAAGCGGTTACATTCCACAGCCCAGAAAGACCACGGGGCAGAGCCTGGCATGACAAAAAAGTCATTGAATGGGTGTTCGATATTCCGCACTTCGTCACGTAGCGTAATTTAGTTGCTTTTACCGCAACGCGGTTACATTCCTCAGCCCAGGGTCGCGCAGCGCACCCTGGGTTATCGACCCGAATTCAAGCTTACGCTGAAGGCGTTATACAAATTTGGTCGCGACGCCGTGCCATTGTAAAACCCCTTCAGGGTATGGACGAGGAATTTAAACGGAACCCAGGGTGCGCCACTGCGCGGCGACCCTGGGCTGAGGAATATAACCGCTTCGCGGTAGACCAGTTGCCTGGGCTGAGGAATACAACCGTTTCGCGGTAGACCAGTTGCCACCCCGACGCAATAAATTTGCCGGACATTAATAGGCTTTGCCAGTGCTGTCATCTTGTATAACCGCCTCGCGGTATTCATGACGTCGGCCAGCCATGTACTATGGGTACCTGACCAGTACATGTCCCGCTTTTCCGGCCCGGAATGCTGTTTCGCACATTTGATACCTGATCCCTTTTCGATCTGCGCGCGGGCGATTCAAACACCGTCCTGAAGCGGAATGTCGAACGGCACGCCTTCACGAATACTCTGAACTGCCAGGATCGACGCCAAGGTCACAGCCCTGATGTCAGGCCAGGCGATCGGTGACGGCTGGCCATTTCGAATGCTCTCGATGAATGCGGTGACTTCGCGCTGATGTCCCTTGTCCATCCGAAACGACTTGGTTCGTTTCTTGCCGCCGCCATACGTCTCCACCTTGCGGAAGTCATCAATGCTGGCGGTGCGACCGCCGCCATGGACTTCGATCCGTTCTTTGGGGCTCGCTCGATCTCCGCCAGCCAGATAGGCGACACTGGACAGGCTGCCGTCGGCGTGGCGGAGCGTGATGAAACATTGATCGTCGGTAACTTGTGGCGCGTGCGGGCCGCCGATCGACTCGGCATAGACGCGCACGGGAGGCGAACCGATGAGGTAGGTCGCCAAGTCAATCGCATGGCAGGCTTCACCAATGATGCGCCCGCCCCCTTCGGCGGCATCCTGAACCCAGTGATCCTTTTCGATCGCGCCTGCATTGAACCGCACGGAAACGGTCAAGGGTGCAGTGACGCCCTGAAAGTGCTGCTTCACCATCAACGCGGCCGGCGCAAAGCGTCGATTGAATCCGACCATGAGTTTCGCTGCGCCCGACGGCTGGTCCATCAACGCCTTCTCGATGCGCTGTAGCTCTTCGACAGTCAGGCAGAGCGGCTTTTCGACGAAACAATGTTTTCCCGTCTCGACGGCACGAATGACGTGCTCGGCATGGTGATGATGTTGAGTGATGGAAAAAACAGCATCGACCTCGGACGCGGAGAAGATTTCGTTTTCGTCACTTGTGGCTGACTCGAACGCATGTTTGCGCCCAACTTGAACCGCGCTGATTCCCTTGGCCGAACAAAGCGACACCAACCGCACGTCTTCGAGTGCCGCGATGGTTGGGATGAGGACCATCTTGCCAAAGTTGCCGGCTCCAATCACACCGATCCCAAGCTTGCCGGTCCGCGGTTGGCTCGCCGGAAGCGAAATGGTCCGCGAGTGAGGTGCCGATTCGGAATCGGGGTAACCGACGACAATTCCCAGATACGGCTCGGCACTTTGGTCCAGCAGCGCATAGGCCTGGTCTGCCTGTGTGATCGAAAAGCGATGCGAGATCAACGGGCTCACGTCGAGCTTGCCAGCGGCCATCAACTGCAAGACAGCTTCCAAGTTGCGCTGTTCGGTCCAACGGACGTGGCTGACCGGATAGTCGCGGCCTCGTTGTTCGTAATCCGGATCGTAACGTCCCGGCCCGTAGGAACATGAGACGACGAATTCGGCTTCTTTGAAGTAGAATGGCCGGCGGTCGAGTTCTAATCCGACGACCCCAACCAACACCACGCGGCCTCGCTTCTTGACCGCGTGCGCGGCCAATTCGATGGGCCCATTGGATTTGGTCGAGGCCGCAATCAGGACGGCATCCGCGCCGACACCACCGGTAAACTCGTTGACGTGCGTTGCAGACAATTCGGGGCTGGCGAACTGCGCGCCCATCTGTTTAGCCAATTCACATTTGGCGGCGTCTGGATCGGTGCCGATGACGACACAACCGGCGGCATTCAGCAGTGAGACGGCCAACTGCCCCACCAAACCCAAGCCAATCACGAACACGCGTTCGCCCAGGGTCACTTCGGACAACCGCACGCCCTGCATGGCGATCGCACCCAGCACGGCAAAGGCGGCCTGGTCAAGGGGAACGCTGTCGGGAACTCGGGCCACCAGGTGCTTGGCCACGGCGACAACTTCCGCGTGCGGGCCATTCGAGGCGACCCGGTCGCCCGGTTTGAATTCTTGAACTTCGCGACCACACGCCAGGACGACTCCGGCCGAGCTATACCCCATCGGCATGGGCTCGTCGAGCTTTTCGCGGACTTGCCGCATCGTCTCGAAGAGCCCTTCGTTGCGGGCCTTTTCGAGCACCCGACGCACCTGGTCGGGCCGTTGGCGGGCTTTGCCCAGGAGCGATTTCCTGGCCAGGTCCATCGCCATCTTCTCGGTCCCGGCCGACAGCAGCGAAGCCCGATTCGCGATCAGCACTTCATGCGGCCCCGCCAGCGGTGCCGGCACGTCGGCCACACGCAGGTTGCCGTTGCTGAGTTCTTGGAGGACTTGTTTCACGTTAGGGTCTTACCTTTGTGAGATGCACGCACCGTGCGCGCATGTTTTGAGAGCGACGGGCACCGACCGCAGGAGGCACCGACCGAAGGTTGGTCGGGGGAGCCTTGTTTGTACGTTTTTTTTGTCACCGTTGGCATTCGTGTTATCAACATCACCTCCCTGCGGAGGGCGTGCGGTTTTTAAGGTGCGTGTGTGGGAAAAGAGTTGCAATACCCTCTCGCGTTGGCCTGCTACGCGTGTCTTTTCTTGTCCTCTCTCCCCCACGGGGAGAGAGTTAGACGGGCACCGAAGCGTAGCTTTGGTCGGGGGCACGTCTCACGCCGATAATCAGCCGTGCCCCCTCATCCGGCCTTCGGCCACCTTCTCCCCCACGGGGGGAGAAGGGACTATTTTCGTGGGTTGTATAATTGATTCTGAGAGTCGGACGCGACAGCGGTCAGGGTGGGAAAATGGGCTAACGCCCAAATCTGGTTAGCCGCGAAGCGGCGAAAGCACATAGCCCACGGCGTAAGCCGTGGGTTACGGAATGTTTACGTGAATTGAGCCGCGAAGCGGCGGCAGCAGTGAAAATCCTCGCTAGATTCTGCGGAACTCAGCTAGGCCACTCCAACCGCCTGGGTGATGACGCACACATTCAAAACCAGCCGCTTCGAGACGATCCCAGATCACCTGGCGTCTTGCCACGTCGTGATATTCCATCGCAATGGTCTGACATTGTCTTAGCAGCTCAGGATCACAGTTCGCCAACAGAGCATATTCCCCGCCTTCGATATCGACTTTGAGAAAGTCAATCTGGTCGAGTTGGTGTGTCCTGAATAGCGTCGAAAGTGTCATCGCCGGAACTTCGACAGTGTGTTCCGTCGTTTCATTGACAATCTTGCGGGCATAACTATGTCCATCTGCCTGAGCGTTCATGTGGACGTTGGTATCGTGCGAGTTGATCGCAGCCATTACCGGAGTTATGGTGTCAGCAAGTGAATTCTGCTCGATCATGTCCGTGAGACGCGAATAGGTTGATGGAAACGGTTCGACGGCAATCACACGAACTCCGGGTAGCCGCTCCGCGGTCAGCAAGCTGAACGCCCCAAAGTTGGCACCTAGATCGACAACCAACTCGGCACGGGCCCGGAGCTGATATTCCTGAGCGCAGTAGACGTGCCAAAGTGTCGTCACTTCGGACCAATCTTCCAACGTGAGTGTATGGCCCGCGCGTGTTGTGACTCGAAAAGGATAGTCAAGTTTACCTGCGGCGATGTATGCCCACGTGAGAAGTCTCCATTGGTCGAAAAATCGTATGCAACGCGACACTTCGACAGATCGGCGGAATTTCAAGAATGACGCCGCCAAGCGTCCCGCGCGAGAAAGTTCCCGTCCCCTAGAGTGCGTTTCGCGTAAGTGTAGCGGTTTTTTAGTCACTGTTGGCATTCGTGTTATCAACATCACCTCCGCAAGGAGGTTGTGCAGTTGTTGATGTGTGTGTCGTAAAAGAGTTGCAATACCCTCCCGCTTAGGAGGTCGTGCGGCTTTTAAGTCTCAGTTTATTGACTTACCTCCCCGCGTCGCGGGGAGGTCGGACGCGGTAGCGGCCGGGTGGGGCGTTTGTTGAGAATTGAAACACTGGGTGACGCGAAATGCCCTCTCCGGCCCTGACGGGCCGACTCTCCCGGAGGGAGAGTGATTCATGCTCGAAAACTAATGACAACAGCATGACTTAAAGGCTGCCGCCGCTTCGCGGCTACATCCAATGAGTTGGGTTGCACGAAAGCGAAGGCACTCGCGAGTTTTAGGTCTACTGATCAAAAGACAACGACAGTCAGCAACTCGTTAAGGGACAAGTCGAGTGTCAAGTCAGAACGCTGGTCCCAATTCGAAATCTGTTCGAGATCGAATTGCGTCCCATAACTTGAACTGGCAAACATTTTGGGATGGTCTGCGAGCTGGGACTGATAAAATGCTTCATCCAGGTAGAGTGGATGCAATCGTCCCCAACTCTCGTGATAACGTCTGGGGTTGGCCTGTCTACACTTTTCCGAACCGTTCGGTGTGTAGGCCACAAACAGGCCGCCTGGCCGAAGTAGTCGTTTGGCCAAATCAAAGGCCAGTGTGGGTGTCGGCAGATGCTCGAGCACGTGAACCGAGAAAATGACGTCGAATGGGCCCTCGAGTTCATCGAGATGATCTTCGACTTGAACACCGAGCATTTGACGAGCGTACTCGGCGCGGGCGCGGCTGATCTCGAAGCCAACCGCCTCGAAACCCGCTTGCACGAATTGCCAGGTGCCGTATCCCCACGACGCGCCATAATCCAAAAGTCGGCTGTCTGTGGAGATATTCAGGGCCTCCAGCAATGCCAATTTCTGCGAAAGGTTTTTTTCGGTCTTGGAGAAGCCCGTCTCCAGTATCACCCGCAGTTCTGGCTCGGTCGGGCACGTCGTCGCGAAACCGCTTTGATAGTCGTCCTGATAAAACTCGGCGTTGAATTCCAACTGATCCTGCGGAAGCCGATACAACAGCTGACAGTTCCGACACCGCACCAAAGTCGTGACCAGCATTTTCGACTTGACAACTTTGTAATCCGACGTGCGGCAACAAGGGCAGCGTCGCAACATCGGGCGAAACCGATTCACGGCACTGCGTACCAGATATTGCCATCTTAATTTGTCGGAAAATACCGAGGTCATAAGCGAATTACGTTGCCCGGCTAAACGGGCGGTGATGTCAGCCGCGAAGCGGCCCAACATAGCAGCCTAGTAGTTCGACGCAGCTTGATTTTCAGGCTGTAGCTATACTTACGCCGAAGGCGTTACACATCATAGCCCAGGGTAAGTGAGATTCGCGGTAGCGAATCGAGCGCCACCCTGGGTCACGACAGGAATGACATGATCGGCCGAGGCAAACGGTTCCCATTGGATCGGCACGTTACCGAGGACGAAATCCACCCGCGGCCTATTTCGGTCTCGGCGAAGTGCCGTTCAGCTAGATCGCGTCTGGCTCGACCGATGATCCAATCGACTCGAAACCCAGGGTGGCGCGGCATTCGCGAAGCTCTTGCCGCTTACCCTGGGCTATGATGTGTAACGCCTACGGCGTATTCAGTAGATGAGGAGGAGGGGATCAAGAGTTTTATTCGGCTGCGGCACTGCCGCCTTAGGCGTTTTCATTTACGACTCGTGCTGGCAGAAACGCGCCGGTGATTCGGTTCACGATCCGTCGCGTTTCGTACATTCCAAGACTCAGCGCCGTGCACTTCCCGGACGGGATCGTGCCGACATGCACGGGTTCCTGATCGGCGAACGTTTGTTGTGACTGCGCGAAGTACTCGTCGAGAAGATGTCGTGTCCTGGCAGTAAAATGTCCCGCCACGAGCCCGTCGTTTGACTCGTTGCCTCGCATAATGCGAATCTGCCTCGGGTCAAACTTCCGGCAACCGATTCTCTGGCCGAGCAACGCCCATCCCGTTTGTTCGAGCATTGTCGGAATCCCAGCGTGCATACGCTTACCGACAAACCAATCCAGCAGGTCCAGGTCGTAGCGATTTCTCCGCAGGCAGATCATGCCGGTGTTAACTCGGTCGGGCAACGTGACGCCAGGAGCAAAGGCCAATTGCCAGGATCGCATTGAATACGAATGTTCACGGTCTTCGATGAAGACAGCGTTCGTGTCTTGGGCGGGCAACACAAACGGATTGACAACCGAGCGTAAAAAGAGAACATCACTATCACAGAAGGCAAAGGGTTCTTCAGAACTCAGAAGCACCGCATCGAATAGCTTCAGTGCGAGCGGCAACTTGGAGCGCAAGGCCAAGGCGTGCGGGTGCCGCCGTAGCAACTCATGCATTCTCTGGTCCGCTTCACTTCGTCGCACGATACACAAAGGCGACAGCGCCTCCGTCAGAACCGCGACGTCGTCATCCGTCAAGGTTCCATCGTCGTGGATTTGAAACCGCAGGGGTGAAGCGCATCGTCGCTTGAGCGACCCGAGGCATCGGGTCGCCATCGGTACGTGAGCATGGCAGACAAGAGAGCTGACAGTTGCCGCTGTTGTCGCACTGCTCATGGAGAAGCCGAATCCACCGGAATGGACTTCGGAGGGGCGACGTTTTGAATCACAAAATCGACTTTACCGGCTTTGTTAACGGGCAATTCCAATTGATACTCGAATCGGATGTTCAGTTTCGAATCGACGCATTGGCGCATTTTGTCGCGGATTTCACGCTCGTCGTTTTCTGAAAACCGATCACGTCGGACGATTCGCACGAGCAAGTCTCCTGGCTCGTCCTGTACGAGTTGGATGCCCCGAATATGTTCGAATGCGGCAAAGTGCTGCCCAAATACGAACGCTGTCGATGGAACAGGCGTCATGTCTTGCGTGTAAATCAAATACTGTGTGCGGCCAGTCACCTGTTTCAAACGAGAGTGATGACGTCCACAGGTGCATTTCCCGTCAGCCAGGATACCTCGATCACCGGTTCGATACCGCACAAAAGGCGTTGCAATGTTGTGCAACGACGTTCCAACAATCTCGCCTTCGACATTCGGTACGCGGATCACTTGGTTGTTTTCGTCTACAAGTTCCATCACACCGTACAGTGGGTAGCTGTGATATTGCTGGCTGTGTTCGCATTCTCCGGCAAGAATTACGCACTCGCTTTGCCCATACCATGAATAACAGCGGCACCCAAGCGTATCGGTGATGAATTGGCGTTGATGGTCGTAGAGAGGTTCGGAACCGCACAAGACGGCTTGTATTCCTTCCGGCAACCCGATTCCCGCGTCAAGCAACACCTGCAAAAAAGCAACGATGGCCGAAGGATAACTGTGAATAAACTTCGGTTCAACGCGTCGCACCGGCTTCATTGACTCCGCCAGAGTCATCGCGTCCAGATGATAAGTGGACAGTGCGATTTCGTTGTAAATCGGATTGATGTTCCAACGCTGATCGGTGTCCAAGCCTGCAAACGTCCGTCCACGCAACGTCAGTTTGGGATGCCGTGGATGATAGCCGACGCGTTCCCACTGAGCCAACATATAGGCCAGCTCTTTTGGATACATGCTATTGTTCTTGAAGAATGCCATCGGCGTTCCGGAACTGCCGCCTGTGTTGTCCTTGTAGACGCGTTCACCACACGTGTGGTCTGCTCGATAACCGTCCGGATTTGACGCCAGATCCGACTTGTCAACCATCGGCAAACGCTCCAACCCGTTCAGCACATCGTCGGTATTCGGGTTAAAACCAATGCGAGACATTTCGTCCCGCCAGATAGGCACATGTTGCTGGCAATGGACAAGCAGCGTCTGCAGATTTTCGATCTGGCGATCCTGAAGTTGCGGCTCGCTCAAATAGTCTGTTTCGCGAATCAGTGCGCGGGTCTCGCGATACACCTTGCCAGCGCGGCAATCGAATGGGATTGATGAATACAACTTTTGAACCCAGAGCGGTGACGCCTGATACATTCGCTTTAATTCACTGAATGAGAACATCAGGACGGATGCGACCGTGGACGCGCGGGAAGCGTACGGCCGAGTTTTTCGATGCGATTGAGGAAGCCTCTAGCCTTCAACACAGCCCCCAGACGCAAGAGAATCGTCGACGGCAGACAGTTCCAAACTGTCCATAATGGCAAAGTTCTGGTCGGGTTTTGCCGAAATCGTTTTCTCCAACTGTTTCTGGATTTCGAGATATAGACAGGTCCCACATGCCGCGCCCAGGCCAGCGCGTTCCAATGCATCAAGTCCACTGATACTTGTTCGAAATGCTGCTCCAATTGCGCCGCAACATCGGGTTCCACTGGGACGGCACCCGCCGCGTGCTGATGCACGAAGGATTTATGGATGACAACCGCCGGGCTGTCGAGCGACGGGTCAATTCGAACGACCAAACCAAACGCGGCCAGCGGATAGACGTGGCCTTCGACATGGTCGAATTGATAGTTACCCAGTGAATAAAAGACGGGTTTCCCATTAATGGTTTCATGCCCGTGAATTGTGTGAGAGTGATGTCCGAAAATGCCATCGGCCCCGGCGGCGATCCACTCACGTGCACGCCGCAGTTGCCGCGGAGAAGGGTGGCAGGCCAACTCTCCCTCCCTTCCCCAGTGTGGTGTGACGTAAACTCGGTCAAACCTTGAGCGAATTTGCAAAATCAAATCCGTCACGTCTTCTTCCCGAATCAATTTCGGACCCCGCGCCCGACACGGTTCTAGACAACCTATGACGGCGATTCGTAGTCCATTGCAATTCAGCTTGGCGAATGGTCGATCTTTCAATCCATAGAACTGAATATCTTCGAGAGAATTCAATCTTTCGATCATTCGATCAAACGCATCGACGCCAGCATCATAAACATGGTTGTTGGCCAGATTAAACGCGCTCACGCGGCTCTTCTCAACATGCTCAAGCGAGTCCGATCCCAGGATGATCGAGTGGGCCTTCTGTGCGGCCACGCCGTCTCCTATGACACACTCGAGGTTTGCAACCACCATATCCTTGCTGATCCGCTTCGGACTGATGAAGGGCGACTCTGGCAGGTAGTCACCGACAAGGGTTAACATGGAGTCTTCAGCCATTTGCCGACTTCACGGCTCGACCCGCGTGCTCATGTTCTCGCACTTTTGCAATCACATGAATTTGATGCGCCATAACCAGGCTGCAGTATGTTAGCCCAGGCAGACCATCAAGAACCCCAAGGCGAAAAAGGTACGTGTAAACAAACATGAGAACAGGTGTAAACGGGAGGCGTACGCTCAATCGGCGTAGGGCTCTGTGGCGTTTGATTGGGAGCGGACTGAACAAGTCGAACCACTGCATCTTTTCTTGACGCAGCTTCAAGATGAGAATGACTTCTTGTGTTGAATAGTTGTTATGTCTTGCAATCCATTCAGCCACGCCCTTACTGAAGGACTCATGACGCCATCCTTCTTTCAGGTATGCCAGCTTGCCATCGACAACTTCTCGTTGACCATGTCCAGCCTTCTCGTAACGCACCTCGCCAATCCGCAATAACCGCAACTGGTACGACGGAAACATCGTCGAATGTTTTAGCCACTTCCCCATGAAGTAGTTCCTGCCGGCGATGTACCCGCCGACGCAGTCAGTTTCTTTAATAAACTGCCCAACTTCGGCATAAAATTCTTCGGTACATAATTCATCTGCATCTACGAAAAGTACCCACTGATTGCGAGGGTGTGTATTGTCCAAGGCCCAATTGCGCTGTTGACCGAAGTCCTCGAACGAGTTCTCAAAAACTCTTACGTCAGATCTCATCGCCCTCGCCAAATTCACAGTATCATCATCGCTTCCGGAATCAACGATGATGACTTCGTCGCACCAAGCAAGGCCCGCGATGCAGGAACGGATATTGGCCTGTTCGTTGTACGTCAGAATGATCGCAGAAACAGGGATCGCTTCGGTGGATTGCGTCATCTGGCGGCCTTCTTACGGCCG
>PVBE011776736.1_pt1 | contig 20954 bp, 20 predicted proteins | sample 1631181 | NCBI WGS metagenome assembly PVBE01 (sample SAMN08397723, study PRJNA350692) | Marine metagenome, whole genome shotgun sequencing project. | isolation source: water | place: Pacific Ocean | collected 2012-04 | reverse complement strand
CCGATAAAAATCGGAGAACCAAAATCGTTCATGCCAGATTCAGTTCCTGGAGAAGCAAGCCAGCTCTTAGCCCAAGCATTAGAATGGAGAAAGGAGCATTGCGCCCCAAAACGGAGAAAACCCTTTATTTACGGTGGATTTAGATGGAAGAGGTGCCCAAGAGGGTGTCTTTTTGTGGACTTTATGGACTTCTTGGCGGGAAGTACCGCCGACAGGGAAAATAAGGCCGTATTTTGCTAAAAGGAGAGCGTTGCCGCATAATTCCGGGTATTTTATTTTTCAGCGTCTTTTATTCGTGTTCCGGGGGGGGCGATCGGGGTGGTGTGTTGAGGAAATACCGGAAAGGGCTTCATGGGTTCTGACTTGAGTTCCGAGAAACCCGAGTTCAACTGGGAGAGCATCGAGGTGGGGATGGTGGCCGGTGAGCGGGAGATCACCTTGACGCCGGAGCGGGTGGCGGCCCATCTCGAGGGAGTCGAGGCCGGGCGCGAATGGTACCGGACGGGCTCCCCGTTCGGCGCTCCCATCGCCCCGCCGATGATCTTCATCAACGATGTTCTCGAAATCATCGACGAGAATTTTCGCCGCTTCGGCACCATCCACGCCAAGTCGGGCTATCGCTTCCACCGCCCGGCGCGGATCGGCGAGCGGGTGTATGAAAAAGTCGTTTTCAAGGATCTTTACGTCAAGCGCGGGAAGGGCTGGATGGTGTGCGAGATGACGGTGACGGGGGAGGACGGCGAGCCGGTCGCCACCTATCTTCATACCTCGGTCTTGAGTCTCACCCGAAAGCAGGAGGATGAGAAATGACCGGTAATGTTTCCCGGGAAAATCTTCCGCCGGCCGGAGACCTTGCGCCGGGCGATAAAATACCGGGGGCCGCTCGCACGGTCGGCCGGGAGCAGATTCTCAAATACAACCGTTACGTGACCGGGGGCGAGGACACCCTGAATATCCACACCGACGACGAGACCGCGCGAAGGGCCGGGCTCCCTCGCGCGATCGCCACCGGGCGCCATCCGGTCTCGTTCATCTCCGAGCACCTGGTCGATCTGTTCGGAGTGGGATTTTGCGCCGGTGGCGAGATCGACGTGGCCTTCGTGAAACCGATTTTTCCGGGTGACATCCTAACGCTCACCGCCGAGGTCAGGGAGATTCTCCCAGAGGGCGATGGGCGCCGGGTGGTTCTCGACGTGGCGTTGGTGAATCAGGAGGGCGCCCCGGTCACGGTGGGCTCCGCCAGCGGACTGGTGTCCTCGGATTAGTATTGGATTAGAGATTAGTGGTGGCTTAGTGCCCGGCGGGCCGGTGCCAGCCGGTTTGAGTGGCGGGGTTGGTATGTAGGGGTAGTGTTGGAGCCTTAGGTTCCTCCCGCTTCGTCGAGGGCATCCCTGACGAAGGGCACGATCTCCGAGAAACGCTCGGCCACGCGGGCTCCCGCCTCGCGGAGAAGGCGCTTTTTCACCGAGGGCGCTCCCACCCCGCGCTCGATCAGCGCCCCCGTGTGGCTCTGGGTGGCCGGGGTTTCCGAGTTTTCGAGGAGTTCCCCCGGAATCATCGCGACGACCGGCTTGGTGAATCCGCCCGAGGCGATGAATTCGGCGGCCTGCTCCTCGCGCGCGGTTCCGGGCTCACCGAACATCACCACGCACTTTGTCTCCGGGTCTTTCTCGAAGAGTTTCAGAATATCGACAAAGGCGGCCCCGATCAGCAGGTCCCCTCCGATGGCTACATAGGTGGACTGCCCGATTCCGGCGCGGGTGAGAGCGAGCGAGATCTCCGCGCCCATCCCCCCGCTCCGGCTGACGACCCCGACCGGGCCGGGCCGGAACATCAAGTCCGGCACCTCGCCCCCGGTCCCGCCCACCTTGGCTTTTCCGGGGGAGAGCATGCCCTGGCTGTTGGGCCCGACGATCAGGGTCCCGGCCTTTCCGGCCCGGGTGAGAATCTCGCAGGCATCGTGGTGGGGCACCCCCTCGGCGACGACGTTGACGACCGGAACGCCCCCGTCGATGGCCTCGAGGGCGGCGTCCCTGGCGAAGCGGGCCGGAATGAAAAGCACGGATAAATCGATCTCGTGCTCGCGCCGGGCGGCCGAGACGGTGCTGTAGACCGGAATCCCCTCTACCTCTTCGCCGCCATGCCCGGGGCTCACCCCGGCGACGATGTTCGTCCCGTAGTCCCGCATGGTGGGGATGAGCCGTCTCGCCTCGGCCCCCATTCCCTGGACGAGGACCCTGGTTTTCCCGTCGAGTAAAATGCTCATGGCCCCTCCGCGCTCCCCCTGCCGTAGGCTCGATCGACAATGCGCTTGCAGATATCCTCGAGCGTGGTCTCGGCTCCGTACATTTCCGCGCCCGGAACCTCGGCCATCAGCCGCCGGCCCTCCTCGGCCCCCGGTCCGTCGTAGCGGACGACGACGGGGAAGCGCTCATAGTCGATGTCGAGTTCCTTCAGCGCCCGGACGATTCCGGCCACCCGCCGGTCCACCCGCGCGAAATTGCTCACGTTCGCCGAGAGAACCATCCCGCGGAGGCCGGGTTTCCCGTAGACGGTTTTGACGACCCGGTACATTTTCTCCTCAAAGGGCCCCGGCGTGATGTCGAACGTGGTGGCCGGGCGCCCCTGCTCCCGCGTGATCTGCTCGAAGGAGGAGAGCCCGTAGCCCCCTCCCGAGATCAAAAAGGCGATGTCGCCGTCGAGTTCGTTGAAGCGAATGGCGCTGACATGGGGGTTGATGGCGTCGATCTCGCGGATCGCCTGCTCAAGCTCGGTGAGGGGCCGCCAGCCGTTTCCCTGCTCCTCGCCCAGTTTTTTTTCGAGGTCCGGTTGGCGAAAGAGCGCCTGCTCGTCGAGGACGGCGACCCCCGACCCGGCGATCACTTGGCCGCCGGCGATTTCGGCGAGGGGGTTGACCTCGATTGTCCGGCAGTCGGCCGCTCTGAATGCACGGTAGGCGGCGTGGATGGCTCGGCCGCACCCGAGGGCGGGGCCGGGCTCGAGGCCGGCGCTTTCGGCGAAGGAGACGCACTCGTAGGCCTCGAGTCCCCGCGTGATATCGACCGGAAGCTCGAAAAGCTGATCGGGGCGCTCTGAGACGATCTCCTCGATGTCCACCCCGCCCGTCGGGCTGAAGAGCACGAGCGGACACCTGCGAGAGGGGTCGAAGGTGATGGAGAGGAAAAACTCGCGGCGGATGTCGAGCGCTTCCATGACGATGAGGCGGCTCACCGGAAAGTGGCGGACGGTGAGTCCGAGAATGTGCCCGGCCTCGGCCCTGGCCTCGGAGGGCGAGGAAACGAATTTGACCGCACCGGCCTTTCCCCGCTTGCCGGTGGGCACCAGCGCCTTGAGGACTGCTTTTCCGCCCATTTTCTCAACAGCGGCGGCGGCCTCCTCGGGGGTTCCGGCGGCGGTGTACTCCGGCACAGGAACGCCGTGGCCGGCGAGGAGGTCCAACGAATCGGTTTCGAGCAAGCGGGACAATGGTTTTTCCTTTTCCGCGAACAGAAAAGCTTCCGGGCTGAGTGTTGTTTTGAACCAATATCAAGGGATGGTCAAATGTCGAGGGATGGTCAAACATCGGGGGCGGTTTGTGCGGCGAATGGGGATATTTTGGGTGCCGTTATTTTCAAAATCCTTTTAAAAGCCGCCGATCCGGGGGGGCGGCTCGTGGGGGGATTCCCGGATTTTATTTTCCTTGACCGGGAATATTTAACAGTCTAGAATTCGCGCATAACCTTTATTTCCAACCGGATTCGGAATTTTTCGTGCAGTGTTGTAGGCATAGTTTTCCGCGCGGACGATCTCTCCGCGCTCATCTCCCTTTAGGAAAGGAGAGGCACCCATGACAGGAAGATTTTTAAGGTTCGGAATCGCCGGGTTGGCCGCAGCGGCGATGTTGATGTCCATCCCTGCTGCCGAGGCGGCGGACATGCGGGCGGCGAAAAAAGAGGGCAAGATTCTCTGGTACAGCTCTTTGCTGTTATCAACCTCCCAGAAGGTGTGCAAAGCCTTTAATGATAGGAAATTGGGTATTCAGTGCATTCTTCACCGCGACGGATCGGGGAAGCTCTATAGACGCTACCGGACTGAAGCCAGGGGAAAACTCTTTAAGGCTGACGTGATACACACCTCGAACATCGGCCATTTCATCATCATGAACGACAAGCTCAAGTTCATTCGCCCCTACAAGCCGAAGGGGGCGGATCGGTTCGTCGAGGATTTTAAGACGAAGGATAACAGATGGACGATTTTTCGGGCCAGCGTCATGGTCCCTTTGTACAATACCAAACTCGTTAAAGCAGAAGATGTTCCGACAAGCTGGTTGGATTTCCTGAAGCCGAAATGGAAGAAAAAACTTGTCGTAGCGGATCCGAACTACGGTGGTTTCGCCACGGCTACGATGATCGCTCTGTCAAATATGTTCGGTGACGACTACTACATCAAGCTGCGGAACAATAAACCCAGAACATTTGACTCGGCGGGCGCTACGGGCGTGCTGGTCGCGCGCGGTGAAGTGCTGATGACAACCGGTACGGTGGCCTATGGCGCTTTTGATTTGATTAAAAAAGGCGAGCCTGTAAAAATGGTCATACCCAAGGAGGGAGTTCCCTTCGTGGCGTCGCCGGCGTCGGTACTCGCGAAGGCTCCGCATCCAAACGCCGCTGAAGTTTTCATGGATCATCTCTTCAGCAAGGATACCCAGCAGCTTCTCGCCGACAATGGACTCTATGTCGGGCATCCGGATGTGAAATATCCCAAAGCCCAGACCCCGCTGTCCGCGCTTAAATTGCTCAAGGTCGACCCGCAGGAGATGAAGAAAAGAAGCAAGCCCATCCGGAAAAAGTTTACCAAGATTTTCCGCGGTATCCTGACGGAAGGAAAGAAGGCGACCAAGAAAAGGGCGAAGGCTGCAAGGAAGGGGAAAAATTAACGTAGTTTCACTCCTGAAGCGAATGATGCCGGAAGGGGCGTTTAGGATGCGTCCCTTCCGGCGAAGTTTGTTTGATCCGAATGAAAAACTATCACTTTTCGGTGATGAACTGTTTAGGTGGATAAGCCTTGGCCCAACTAACGGATAGTTTCGCAAGCCCTTTGGCGGCCCGATTTATTTCCGCGCGGAGAAAGTTCGATGCTTCCACCGTGGTATGGGTCACTATTGCGGCTATTCTCCTCATACTTATCGTTAAACCCGTATATCATCTGGCCAAGCAAAGTTTTCTCCTCCCCGAAGAAGACGGGGGAGGTTGGACCTTACTCAACTACTTTACCGCTTTCACCGAGCCGGAACATTATTATCCCATTTTCTCGACTCTTTATATTTCTTTCTCGGTTGGGATCTTGAGTTTGATTCTCGGCGCCATAATTGCCTGGTGCATCAGCAGGACGGATGTTCCCTTCCCTAACCTACTGCGCAATTCCGTATTGATGTCTTTTGTTACGCCTCCTTTTTTAGGAGCAATCGCTTGGATATTCCTGGCCGGCCCGAGGCAGGGATGGATAAATATTATCTATCGGGCAATTACGGGGGCTGGCCCGGACGATTATCTGGTTGATATTTTCACCGTGGGAGGGATGGTTTTCGCGATGACGCTATACACCTTTCCCTTGGTGTTTATCGTTGTCCTCGCCGGGCTCAACAACGTCTCCTCCGACATTGAGGATGCCGCGAATATCGCGGGGGGCGGGACATTTTCGACGATGATAAATGTCACTCTCCCGCTTGTTATGCCGGCACTTGTCGCAGGACTCATATTGGGGACGCTTGAAGCCATGATCCTCTTCGGCATCCCGACAGTGTTAGGATTGCCAGCCGGGAATCATGTGATGACAACCCAACTCCGGGCCTTCATGTCCTCCGATGAGGATATGATAGGCATTGCCGCCGCCTACTCGTTGCCCATGCTGATGACGGCCTTTTGGCTTGTGTATATGAGGCGGCATGTGCTCGGCCGCAGGGGCTACGCCACCCTGGGCGGCAAGGGTGGCCAGCGCCGCCCTCAGAGGCTGGGCCCCTGGCGCTACCCTGTATTTATCCTCTGCTCGATTCCGGTCCTTTGTGCGATCGTGTTGCCCTATTTCATGTTGACGACTACTTCCTTTTTGAAAACCATCGGACACGGCTTGTCGCTATCGAATCTGACCTTTGATAACTATGTATTTATTTTTAACAATGATGCCGTTCGGATTTCTTTTTACAACACCATCATGCTGGCTTTAATGGCCGCGACGGCGGCGACACTCATAGCCGCCGTGACTTCGTATATCACCCAGCGGAATCTTGTTCGCGGACATAAATATATGAGTTTTCTGGCGACCGCACCGATCGGGATTCCCGGAATTGTTCTGGCGGTTGGGCTCTTTTCCGCTTATACCCAAGAACCATTTCTCCTTTACGGTACGATATGGATCATGTTCATAGCCTATGTTACCAAATATCTTCCTCTGGCCTTTCAGACAAGCAATGCATCGTTGATGAGCATCCACCCCGAACTCGAGGAGTGCAGCCGCATTCTGGGGGCGAGCCGCCTCCAGGTCTTCAAGGACGTCACGATTCCGCTGTTCAAGGCGGGCCTGCTCGCTTCGTGGATCCTGGTGTTCATGCCCTCGCTTCGGGAATTGAGCGCATCCATCCTTCTTTATACTTCGGAAACAAAAGTTGTTTCCGTTATGATCATTACGTTTTACGAGGAAGCCCTGTTAGGCGCCATTTCGGCCATAGGTGTGATATTGCTGGCAATTACCTCAATTGCGGTACTGATTGGCTATAAGGTGGTCGGTCGAGATTTCATGCGTTCCGAATAAGGAAGGAGAAAGTTCCCTTGGCGACACTTGACCTGAAACACCTTCTCAAAATATTCGGCAGCGAGGTGCGCGCCGTAGACGGGATTGACCTGAACATCCGCCACGGAGAGCTGATCTCGCTTCTCGGCCCCTCGGGCTGCGGCAAGACGACGACGCTTCGGCTGGTGGCGGGGTTCATCGACCCGGACGGGGGGGCGATCGAGGTCGAGGGAGAGGTCATCTCCAGCCCCGGGGCCATCGTTCCTCCCGAGCGGCGCAACATGAGCATGATCTTCCAGAGCTACGCCGTCTGGCCCCACAAGACGGTCTACCAGAACGTCGCCTACGGGCTGAAGTTCCGGGATGTCACCATCCAGGAGTCCGACCAAAAAGTGCGCAAGATGCTCGATATCGTGCAGATGGGGCATCTGGGCGAGCGTTATCCGGGCGAGCTCTCCGGCGGCCAACAACAGCGCGTCGCGCTGGCGAGGGCGCTCGTCGTGGAGCCGAGCATACTTCTTTTGGACGAGCCCCTCTCGAACCTGGACGCCAACCTGCGCGAGGAGATGCGCTTCGAGATCAGGCGCCTGCACGACGAATTTCACATCACGAGCATCTACGTCACCCACGATCAGTCCGAGGCCATGGTCACGAGCGATCGGATCTGCCTGATGAACCACGGTAAGATCGAGCAGGTGGGCACGGCGATGGAGATCTACGACAACCCCGAGACGCGATTCGTCGCCGAGTTCGTCGGGGTGACGAACAGCATCGAGGGCTCGAGCCCCTCTCCCGGCCTCTTCGACACCGGGGGCGATCTGAAGTTCAAGATGGGGAGCAACGGCGCCGCCGGGGCGGAGGGAAAGCATTTTGTCTCCATCCGCCCCCACCGCATCGGGATTCACCCCGAGGGCGCCCCTATCGATGGGGCCGAGGGCCAGAATATCCTCGACGGCGAGGTGACGAGGGGCTATTTTCTGGGCAATGCGGCGGACTATCTCGTCAAGGTGCCGGGTCTCGAGGAGCCTCTCCGGGTGGAGGGAGACCCCTCCCGGTTTTTCCCGGCCGGCACCAAGGTTCGCCTCGCGATCGAGCCCGATTCGGTCATTCCCGTCCGCGCCAGCGAAGGCTAGCCGCCGCCCGCCATGCGAATCGTCATCCCGGACGACACATCCGATCTGTTCGCGGGCTCGCCCGCCCTCGAGAAGCTCCGGAGCCTCGGCGAGGTCGAGCATTACACCGACAACGCGCCGGACCGCGAGGCGCTGCTTGCGCGCTTGGGCGACGCCGAGATTATCCTCACCACGCGCTACCAGACCGATTTCAAGGAAACCGACCTTCTCGAGCACATCCCGAACCTCAGAATGATCTCCGTCATGGGCACCCGCCCCCGGCGGATCAACATGAAGCTCGCCCGGGCGCGGGGCCTCACCGTCTCGTGCACCCCCGGCGCGAGCAGCAAGTCCATCGCCGAGCACACGATCATGATGATGCTGGCGCTCGCCAAGCGGCTTCCGGTCATGGTTCCCGGAATGAGCGGGGGTGCGTGGCCGGTGGCGAGGGGGGTCGAGCTCGAGGGCAAGACGATCTCCCTCCTGGGTTTCGGTCACATCGGGACCAAGGTCAGCGCCAAGGCGGTGGGCCTGGGGATGCGGGTCATCGCCTGGTCGCGGTCGATGACCCCAGAGCGGTCCGACGAGTTCGGGGCCGGGGCCGCCTCGTTCGATGAGTGCCTCGGGGCGGATTTCGTCTCGCTCCATCTCCACGTCAACGAAGGGACGCGGGGGATCATCTCGCGCGAGGCGCTTGGAAAAATGAAGCCCCACGCTTACCTGATCAACACCTCGCGCGCCGCGCTTGTGGACGGGGAGGCGCTGATCGAAGCCCTCCGGGGCGGCCGTATCGCGGGGGCCGGCATCGACGTTTTCGAGCCCGACGAACCGCTCCCGGAGGACTCCCCCTATCGCTCGCTCGATAACGTCATCCTCACCCCGCACTCGGCCTGGGACACGGACGGCACGGTGGGCCGCTTCCTCTCCATGCCGGTGGACAATATCGAGGCGTTCATCAACGGGACCCCGCGGAACGTCGTCACCGAAGACGTTTAGATCGTCCTCCAAACCGAAAGAGAGCGTAAAATGTTCAGCGCGATTAAAGGGCTTCGCAGCCTCGAGACCGGCGACATCCTGGACGACTTGAGGCATCCCTTCACTTGCCCGAAATCGGGCGGAGCCCTTCAGGGCCTCTACGATATCGAGTGGATCGGAAAAAACGTGGACCGCGACGAGGTGGCCCGCCGCCCCCGGGGCATCTGGCGCTGGGCCGAGCTTCTCCCGGTGCGCGACCCGGAAAACGTGGTCTCCCTCAGGGAGGGAGACACCCCCCTGATTCGCGCCGATCGGCTGGGCGGGGAGCTGGGTCTTGAGCGCCTCTTCATCCTCGATGAGTCGAGAAATCCGACGGGTTCATTTAAAGATCGAGGCGGCTCGGTGACGATCAGCAAGTGCCGCGAGGTGGGGGTGAAGCGGATCGTCCTCGCCTCCTCGGGGAACGCCGCCGCATGCTTCGCCGCCTACTGCGCGCGGGGCGGGCTCGAATATTTCGGCCTCGTCCGCGACGACAGTTCAATCGTCCACTGCGTCCAGGTGGGGGCCTACGGGTCGCTCACGCTGATCGCCGAGGGCGACATGGCCGACGGGTCGCGGCTGGCCGAGGAAGTCTCGGGGGAGATCGGGGCGCTCCACGCCACCCTGCCGAGAAACCTCTACCGCATCGAGGGGAAGAAAACGGCGGCTTTTGAGATCGCCGAGGCGCTGGGTTGGCGGGCCCCCGACCGCGTGATTTGCCCGACGGCCGGAGGCACGATGTCCCTCGCGATGGAGCAAGGTTTCAGGGAGATTTTCGAGCTCGGTTGGATCGACCGGATGCCGCGCATCGATATCGTCCAGACCGACGGCTGCGCCCCCATCCTCCGGGCGCTCGAGTCGGGCGGAAAGGTCGAGCCCTGGGGGCCTCCGACCACGAAATCCGCCGGCCTCACCAGCCCGTCTCCCGCCTGCGGCGACCGGGTGGCGGCGGTGGTCAAAAAGACCGAGGGCGAGGGCGTCGAGGTGACCGACGAGATGAACCTCAGGGCCGAGTTCATGATCGGTGCGAAGGAGGGGCTCTTCCTCCAGCCCGCCGCGGCGGCCGGGGTGGCGAGCCTGTTTCCGGGGGCGAGAAAGTCCGCACTTGGCCGCGATGAGACGATCGTCTGCATCGGAACCGGGACGGGCAAGAACGCCCCCGAGGTGGTCGGCGAGGCCCTCGGCCGGACCGTGCGCATCCCCGCGCGGGTGGATGCCTTCCTCGAAGCCCGGAGCCGCTGGCTCGACGAAATGATTAAGCCGGACTATTGATCCGGGCGGGAGCGCCTTCCTGAAAATCACCCGCGACCCGCTTTTGGGCGGGAGCGCGCTCAGGCAATCCCCTCTAGGCGACGCCTTCTTTTTTCAGCATCCGGATCGCCGAGCCGAATCCGGCCAGCGTTTCCTCGATGATGTCGGGGGTGTGCGCGGTCGAGACCAGGGCGCGGTCGCCGTTGAAGTCGATGCCGTGGAGGATAACGGCCTGCCGGAGCGCGCGGCTTTTCTCGGGGTGTCTCGCGTTCAGCCGCACCCAGGGAACGTCCATGACCGACTGGTCCTCTCCGCCCGTGGGCGGCGCATCGGCGTCGTAGTAGATTTTCCAGTCGCTGTGATCGCCGTAGACCTTCCACGAAACGCTCTCGCGCGCCAGAATCTCGTTCATCCCCCGCCGAAGCGCGGCGGCCGCCTCGTTCGCCGCGCGAATCGCCTCGCCGTCCGCAATTGATTCGAGCATGGCGCAGCCCGCGGCGGCCGAAAGAGGGTTGGCGTTGAAGGTGCCGTGATGGGGGATTTTCGTGCGGCGGGTCTCCTCGGGGGTGGGCTTCGTTTCGAGGTGGCGCATGACGTCCTCCCGCCCGGCGACGGCCCCGCCGGGCAGCCCGCCCGCGAGGATTTTGGCGAAGGCGGCGAGGTCGGGGGTCACGCCGGAATGGGCCTGCGCACCGCCGGGGGAGACCCTGAAGCCGGTGACCACCTCGTCGAAGATGAGCAGCGCCCCGGCCTTTCGCGTCTCCTCGCGCAGACCCTCCAGAAAACCCGGTGTGAGGGGCACGGTCCCGAAGTGGGGGCCCGTGGGCTCGAGGATGAGCGCGGCGATCTCTCCCCCGGCGAGGGCGGATCGCACCGCCCCCATATCGTTCGTCGGGCACACCTCCACCGCATCGACGGCGCCCGAGAGCTGCCCCGCCTCGGGCTCGGCGATGTAGGGCGCGTGTACGCCGATCTCGAGGCCCTCGTGCCAGCCGTGGAAGTGGCCGGCGAACTTGATCGCGCGCGCCCGCCCGGTGAAGGCCCGCGCGAGGCGCAGGGCCATGTGGGTGGCCTCGGTGCCGGTGCCGGTGAAGCGGACGCGCTCGGCGCAGGGAACCAGGCGGCATACCCACTCGCCCCACTCGACCTCGGCGGCGTGGGAGGCGCCGTAGTGGGTGCCGCGCAGGGCCTGGTCGCGGACGGCGTCCCGGACGTGCGGCGGGTTATGGCCGAAGAGGAGGGCGCCGTGGCCCATCCAGTAGTCGATGTAGCGGTTTCCGTCGGCGTCCCATTTGAGGACGCCCTCGGCCCGTTCGACGTAGATCGGGAAGGGCCGCATCCGGCGGCTGTCGTGGGTGACGCCGTCCGGGAAGATGTTCCGGGCGCGCTCGAAAAGAGCGCGCGAGGCGGGCAGGGCTTCGGTGTAGCTGTCCTCAAGGCCCGAGGAGGAGGTGGATTCCGGCATGTCGCTCTCCGTTGTTCGGTTCTTGGTCGAGTCCGTCTCAGCCCAGGTGCTTGAAGACTTCACTCATGACGTTCATTCCGCGTTCGATCTCATCGAGGCTGACCGAGTAGGTGAAACGAATGTGGCTCTCGCCCGCCGCGCCGAATTCCGAGCCGCTCCGGATGTTCACCCCCGACTCGAAGGCGCGTTCGAACACTTCCTTAGAGGAGATCGAAAACTCGTAGCGGCACCAGAGATAGAAGCCGCCCTGGGGGACGAGTGGGATCATCCCGGGGATGTTCTCGGCCATGCGGTGCATCAGGCTGCCGCGCCTGAAGTACTCCTCCGCCATGTCGGCGACGCATTGCTGGGAGCCGTTCAGGGCGGCGGCCCCGGCGCGCTGGACGAAGGAGCAGATCGGGCCGTTGATCGAGCGGTGCACCCCGAATAGAAGGGAGGTCAGACCCGGCGGCGTGACGATGTGGCCCAAACGCCAGCCGGTCATCGAATAGGTCTTCGAAAACGTATCGAGAAGGAAGAGGCGCTCCTTGTGCTCGGTGAAGGAGAGCAGGGGGGTGTGTTCGTAGCCCGGCTGGAGGATTTTCGCGTAGGCCTCGTCCGAAATCAGGAGAAGATCCTTTTCGGCGCAGAGCTCGACGAGGGCCTTGATGTCCTCGCGTTTGTAGACGACCCCGGTCGGATTGTTGGGGTTGCAGAACAGGACGAGCCGCGTTTTGTCGGTGATCGCCGCGCGGACTGCCTCGACGTCGAGGTGATATTCCGCGTTGTGAGGGACGAGGACGGGCCGGGCGCCGAGCAGGCGGACGACGTGGAGGTAGAGGGAGTACGTCGGGTCCATGAAGATGGCCTCGTCGCCCGGATCGAGAAACGCGGTCATCAGGGTGTAGATTCCCGAGCTGGCGCCGTTGGTGGCGAAAACCTCGTCGGGGGTGTATTCGGCTCCCGTGTCACGGCGGATGGCGCCGCAGACGGCCCGGAGGAACTCGGGGTCGCCGTAGCCGGGAGCGTAGTAGGTGAGGCCCTCGTCGAGGGCGTCCTTGGCGGCCTGGCGTATATGCTCCGGGGTGGGGAAGTTGGGCGTACCGCTGTCGAGGCGGATCATGCCCTCGGGCCGCTGAGTGGTCATGTGTTTCACCCGCTCCCCGCCAGCGACGCTCTGGACGTATTGCGAAATATGGACCATGAAAAAAAGCTCCGGGTAGAAGGAATGAAAGAAACGACGGAGGGGATTATACAGGCGGATGGCCCCTTTTATCCCGCGCCCGGAGTTTCTTTACGGTAATTTTATTGTCTGGATAATATCTATATATTCAAAAAGTTACAATGACCGACGCGGCCGAGCGGAATATTAGCTCCGAGATCCGAAAATGAAATCGCCCCTCCCTTTGTTAGGATGAATGAAGCGGGCCGCCGGCTCCGCAAGCCTCGCAGGCTCGGGAGGTTGAGTGAGGCGGACTGCCGGCCCCGCCGCCGGACCACAACGCGGAGGCCATTTTCAATATCGGGAGCGGTGATGAAAAGAGTATTGACCACGGGTATCGGCGGGGGCTTCGTCGGCGCTCTCATCTTCTGGCTCTATCAGGTGAATTTTCAGGGAGCGACGATCCCGGCGTTCATCGGAGCGCAAATCGTCTTGCAGGGGAAATACGCCCTCTCGCCCGGCTGGGTCGGGTGGGGCGTTCACCTATGGGTGAGCCTGTCGTATGCCTTTCTCTTTGCCCTCATCGTCCGGTTTCTCCTGCCGCGCCGGTTCACCCTCAACCGCACGCTGGCGTTTGCCCTGGCGCTAGCGCTGGGTTGGATCACGACCCTCATCGCGGCGCCCGCCATCCAGATCACCATCACCCTTCTCGCGGGCAAGGGCTTTCCGGCGAAACTCTGGCCGCTGAACCCGGCCAAAGGCCGCCCCTTCTGGAATCATTTGATTTTCTTCGCCGTCGTCTGGGCGATCGACACCGGGTCGGCTTTCCTCCACGGAGAGGCCGGAGGGAATGAAGCCGGTGACCGGCCCGAAGGCGCGGGGGAATAGCCAGGCGATGGGAGGCGCACTCAGCGTGAAGCGCCTGGCGCCGCTGGCGATCCTCGCGGCGGGGTTCGTTGCGTTTTTCGCGCTCGGGCTTGATCGGTATCTCAGCTTTTCCGCGCTCAGGGAGAACCGCCATCTCCTCCTCGCCTGGGTCGATGCCTGGGGCGTCGCTGCTGCGGCCGCCTACATCGCCGTCTATGCGGCCGCGGTCGCTCTCTCGATCCCCGGGGGCGCGGTGTTGAGCATCACGGGCGGCTTCCTGTTCGGCGCCCTTTGGGGGACGCTCTACATCCTCGTCGGAGCGACGGCGGGGGCGACCGCGCTCTTCATCATCGCGAAAACTTCGCTGGGCGAAATACTGCGGGAAAGGGCCGGGCCCTGGCTGAAAAGGATGGAGGAGGGTTTCGGGGAAAACGCGCTGAGCTATCTGCTGGTCCTGAGGCTGGTGCCCCTTTTTCCATTTTTCGTCGTGAACCTGGTTCCCGCCTTTCTGGGCGTCAGGCTATCGACCTACATCATTGGCACCTTCCTCGGGATCATTCCGGGGACCGCCGTCTTCGCCTCGGTCGGAGCCGGGCTGGGCAGCATTTTCGACGGCGGCGAGGCGTTCTCGCTTCAGGGAGTCCTGACCCCCCAAATTATCGCCGGCATGACCGGCCTCGCCCTGCTCGCCCTGATTCCGTTGGCCTACAAAAAGATCAAGGGGGCCGGGTAGCCCGCGCCTGACGCTTCCGCGCCGGGTGCTTCCACACCGGGTCAGGCCTGGGCGCGCTCGAGGGTCTCCATCACCGCGGCGGTGTCGGTCACCCACCCTAAACTGGTCTCGAAATTCCAGATGGTGGCCTGGCGCGTGAAATCGGGCCCCGTGTGATCCATCGCGTCCTCGACGAGGATGGGCCAGAATTCGCGGAAGTATGCCTCCCGCGCCGTGCTCTCGACGCAGACGTTCGTCGCCACCCCGGTGAAAAGGAGGTGGCGCACATCCATCCCCAGAAGAACATTTTCCAGATCGGTTCCCGCGAACCCGCTGAATCGGGTTTTTTTGACGACGATATCCCCGAGTTCGGGGGTCAACTCGTCGATGATCCGCCAGCCCCAGGTGCCCTCCACGATGAGCTTGTCGCCCACCTCGGGCCGCTCGCTGATCATCTTCACCGCGATGTGTCTCATCCGGTTGGGCGACATGGGCCCCCCCGCGTCGCCGAGGTCGGGCCGGTAGCCGAACTGGAGATAGATGACTTTCACCCCCGCCGCGCGGGCAGCGGGCAAAAGGCGCACGTTCGCCTCGATGACGGGTTTCGTCTTCGCCTCATCGAAGCCGCTGCGGCCGCCGATGTCCAGCATCCCGCCTTTTTTGGCGTAGGCGTTTTGCATGTCAACGACGATCACCGCCGTGCGGCCGAGGTCGATCTCCACTTCCCGGGGCCGGGCCCGCAGGGTTGCCATGGCGCCTCCTTTTTCGTTTTGGTCCGATGACTTATTATAGGCGATAATCACGGCGCCGTTAATCTCCCCGGAGGAAATCAGATGGAACCCCCCAACTACGCGCTCGGCATCCTTTTCGCCACGATTGCCTCTGTCTCGTGGGCGTCGGCCAATTTCTTCATCAAGCCGGCCCTGCGCGGCGCGCCTGTTTTAAAAACGACGGCCGTGGTCACGAGCATCAACGCCTCATGCGTCCTCATACTCACGTTGGCCTTTTTCCCCTTAGCCGCATTTCGCCCCACCGAATCCCGGACCTGGATTTTCGTCCTTCTTGCCGGAACCCTTCATTTCGGAGTCTCCCGGGCGTTTATGAACGCCGCCATACAGCGCATCGGGCCCAACCGCACCATCCCCGTGGCCAACAGTTTTCCGTTGATAACGGCCTATCTGGCGACTTTTACACTCGGGGAGCCCCTGACATGGCGCATCGTCATTGGTCTCATCCTCCTCTTCGGCGGAATCACCCTAATCGTCCGGGCCAAGCCGGCCGTTGACGAGCCGGACCGCTCTCCCGCTGCTTCGCGGACCATCGCCGGGTGGGTCTTCGCCGGGCTCACTTCTCTCCTCATGGGGGTGTCGGCCGTTTTTCTCAAGAGGGCTTCTTTGGACCTTCATCCGCTCGTCGTCTCCTCGTTGACGCTTTGGTGCGGGGCGGCTGTCGCCTGGCTCATCGTCGGGGCGTCGGGAAAAAAGGAGCCGCAGGGAGCCATTCCCCCCGGCGCCTGGAAATGGATCCTCGCCGCCGCAGTCGGCCATTCGGTCGCCATCCCCTTCTACAATGGCGCTCTCACCCAGACCCTCGCCGTCCATGTGACATCCATCGCCTCGGCCCAGCCCCTGATCGCGATACCCATCGGGTGGATATTCATGCGCGAGGCCGAGAACATCACCCTGCGCCTGGTCGCCGGCGCCGCGCTTACCGTAAGCGGTACGCTGCTCGTCATCGTGTAGGCGGCAATTCGGGGAGATGATTCCCTCGCTGCCGCATGCGTTTTTGGATGAGAGGGGAAGCCCCTCCCGCAGAGAAGATAAATCCCACATAAATGAAGGGGGCGCTCCGGGAAGGGGTGTTCCTACGGTCTACTCCCTTTGGGCACCCTCACGGGTGCCACTCTCATAGGCGCACTGCCGGCGTGGCATTTTGGGCACCCACCGGCCGGTAGCAGAAGATGGGTGGCCGGGTTGAGTGCCCGGCCCGTGGTCTGCGCCCGGACCGGGATGACCCGCATCCCCCCAATCGCCTGTCCCCCGCCCACGGCGCATCTCGCGCACCGCCGGGAGACCTCTTTTTCGCAGCCGTACAGGACTTCCTGATAACACCACCAGCTCGAATCGCGCTTTGAGCGCTGGGCGGTGCCGGGAGGGAGGGTGAGCCGCACCCCGTCCACGACGACAATATCCCCCGAGGCGCTTCTTTCGATGATCTCCACGCTCGCCCGGCGGCAGTTCCCGTAGCCACAGCAATTATCGGGCACGCCGGGGGGAAGGCCTGGGCGGTCTTCGTCCACGGTCGCGAGAAAAAAGGGCACGAGAGCGATAAGAATGATTCGCTTCATGATTCTGCCCCCGTTGCCGATCTCCACTTCCCGGGCCGGGCCCGCCGGGTCGCCACGGCGTCTCCTTTTTCGGTTCGCTCCCCCACTTTTCATTATAAATAATAATCGCGGCCCCGGTAATCTTGATTTTCGAGACTCCGCCGGACCTCCGGCCGAGGCAGGTGGTTTATTGTCGAAACCGGATCTTCGGTCGGGATGGACCTCCGGCCGGGATGTAAGAAGTTCCTGTGAGGGAGCGCGAAATTCCTGTAGAATCCCCACCGAATCAGCTAAACGAGATCGAAATTTTCGCTTTAGGAGGTTTCAGATGGAGTTTGGGCTCATGTTGCGCGGGCAGTTCGAGCAGGGCGAGGACATGAAGGCGCGCTTCGGGGAGTTGATGGAGCAGGTACGCCGGGCCGATATGCTGGGCTACGCCTCGATCACCAAGGGCTCGCATTACAGCGCGTATCCGCTTCAGGATTTCCAGCAGCTTCCTTTTCTCGCCCGCGCCTCCGCCGAGGGCCCCAACCTCCGGCTGAACGCGGGACTTGTCCTCCTTTCGCTCCACAAGCCGCAGGATATTGCCGAGCAGCTCGCCTCGATCGATGTGATGTCCGGCGGAAGGGTTATCTTCGGAGCCGGTCTGGGCTATCGCGAAGTGGAGTTCAAGGCCTTCGGAACCACCCAAAGCGAGCGGGTGAAGCGCTTCGAGGAGAACCTCGAAGCTGTCAAGCGCCTCTGGACCGAAGAGACGGTCGATATGAAGGCGTCTCATTTTGAGTTGATGGGGGCGGCTTGTCCGATGAAACCGGTTCAAAGGCCGCATCCTCCTATCTGGATCGGAGCGAACAGCGACCCGGGAATCCGGCGTGCCGCCCGGTTGGGGGACTGCTGGTATATCAATCCGCACAATCGCCTCGATACGACCTACCGGCAAATTGAGGTTTACAAGCGGGCGCTGGATGAATTGGACAAGCCCTTCCCGGCGGAATTGCCGATGCGGAGGGAGGTATTTGTCGCCCCAACCCGCGAGGAGGCAATCCGGATTTGCAGGCCTTTCCTCGAGATCAAATACAAGGTTTATCATCAATGGGGTCAGGACAAGGCCATGCCCGAAGGGGACGACAACCTCGGCCTGGATTTCGAGGAACTCATCCGGGACCGGTTTCTTCTGGGGTCTCTCGACGAAGTGGCGGAGCAGATTGTTGGTCTTTCCCGGGGGCTTGGGGTGAACCATTTCATCATGAGTGTTCAATGGCCGGGAATGCCTCAGAGTCTTGTGCTCGAAACCATGCATGCATTGGCAGAGGAGGTGCTCCCCAAAGTTCGGCAAGGGGTGTAGCCGGACTTTGGACCAGTTCTGGAAATGAGCCGGACCCTCAATGAACTGGTCGTGGGAGCCTGCAGTTAACGTACATCGCCCCAATCGGGCGGATAAGAGCCGTCAAGGGCGTCTAATCCCGAAAATCGGCGTTTTGAATGTTTCTTTAAAGTTGTCGAAGGAGATTATTCATATGGGCAGCTCGCTTGTTTCCCCCACTTGGTTGGAGGCGAACCTGGAGAATCCCTATGTTCGCATCATTGAGGTCTCGTCTTCGGACGATGATTCTAATTATCGGGAATCTCATATCCCAGGCGCCGTGTGGCGATTCTGGAAAGACCTGTGCTGGCACGAATCCGACCGGGAATTTCCGGCACCGGATGAGATGGCCCGGCGAATGGGGGAGATGGGTATTCGGGGTGATGCCACCGTCATTCTCTACGGCGATCCCGTCCAGTTCGGCTCCTATGCCTTCTGGGCACTTACGATGGGAGGGGTGAGGAACCTCCGCCTTCTGGACGGCGGACGAAAAGCCTGGGTGGAGAGTGACCGGCCCGCAACCAAGGAGGTTTCCCCTCTGGAACCCACTGATTACAGCCCCGGCGAGGGAGATTCGTCTATGCGGATGGGGCGCGATGAAGTCCGCGCCGGCCTGGGAAAGGCCGGGCGCCTTCTTCTCGATGTACGCTCCCCCGAGGAGTACAGCGGCGAGCGCGTCATGCCGCCCCCCAACTTCGACCACGGGGCCGAGCGGAAAGGGCGCATTCCCGGTGCGAAACACCTTTTTTTCAGGAACGTGGTCAACGAGGACGATGCTTTCAAGAGCGAGACCGAGCTCCGTGCCCTTTTCGAAGCGGCGGGGATTTCTGAGGCCGGCGAGGTCGTCGCCTACTGCCGCCTCAGCCACAGGGCCACCCTCGTCTGGTTCGCCATGCACCATATCCTCGGCTACGAGGGCACCCGCATCTACGACGGCTCGTGGACCGAGTGGGGCAGCATCGTCGGCTTCCCGATTGAAAAATAGCCCCGGTCCCGATCTCCACCCATAGGGCCTGCGCCTCCTAGGGCGAAAATCTCGATCAGGCGCTCACTCCTCCCGCAGTTGCGGGCAGTTTCGCGGCAAGCCCCGCCGCCGGGCGCGCACCTCACCGAATCACCTCCTCCCGCAAATGCGGGCAGCTTCGCGGTGGCTCGCACAGGCCGCCCCCGAAATCCTTGCCCGGGGCTTCACCGCAATTTCCCCTTCGTTGACCCCCCATTCGCCAACGGATAGGCTGATTCCGCGCACCGAAAATATCGTCGGATCAGGCTCCCTGGCCGCGAGACGGAGATGACCTTCTGGCTGGAGAAGGCCGAAAGGGCGCTGAAGTAGGGGGGGTCGACTCGGGTCAGTCCCCCTCGAGCCAGCGCCTGGCGGCCTCGCGCGTCTGCTTCGCCCGCTCCCCGCCCTCGATGACGATATCGGCCGAGGGCGGGTGGCCGCTGCTCTTCTCGTTCCGCCAGCAGTGGTAGCGAAGCGCCCGGGGGTAGGGCGAGAGGTCCATCTCCCGGAAATAGCTCTCGGGCACCTCGCCCGGCTTGTGGGGGTCCATCCGGTCCTTCTCGTAGATCATCGTCCGCGCCAAAACGCGCCAGGCGCCCTCCCGGCGCTCGAAGAGATCGACCACGCTGCTCCAGGTCTGAAAATCGAATTCGTAGACGTTGATCGTCCGCCGCTGGTTGAGGGTCAGGTAATACTCGCAGACCGCGCGGTCCCCGCTCAGGGAGACGCGCGGATTCCCAGCGAAGTGTTTCTGGCTGTCGCCGGTGTGGTGGCCGCCCATCATGTTCCGCGAGCTCTCGATGAAATCGTGGGCGTTTCCCGAAAACCACGAGACGGTCAGCCGCCCGTCCGGGTGAAAGCACGTCTTCAGCGTGTCCCAGTCGCCGGTGTCGCGGCAGACGTGGGATCGCATCGCCACCTCTAGAATTTCTGATTTGTCCGCCGCCGCATGGAGTCTCGCCTCATCGCTCATTTCCTTATTCTCCCGTTCGCCCTCGGCCGCTCGACGAATGCGTCGGCCGAGTCCGCCGTCCACATGATGTGCATCTCGCCGTTCTCGTGATAGCAGGCCCGGAGCCGCTCCCAGTCGCCCTGGTCGCGCGCGAAGCCCTACCCGTTCACCACAGCCGCAATCTCCCGCTCGTCGAGGAGGGATTGAATCAGAGAATCGTCGGGCACGAGGAGGCTCCTTTGGAGCGGAAGCTTCCGCTTGGGGGAATATCCCGGCTGCGCGGAATGAAAAGGCGATAGGGAAGGATATAACCCGAGACCCTTCTCCGGCAAACCGGGGGAGGGGAGGCCTGGAGGAGGGTGCCGCCGGGCTGGCGGCTCAAGAGACGGAGGGAGCGGTTTTGGGGATGAAAAGGCGCCGCGGCTATCTCTTATCAGGCGCGGCTACTATTTTTAGCAACCTGCTTCTCCAACTCTTCGAAAAATTTCTTCCGCTCGGTCTCATCCATCAGCATGAGAAGGCCGACGTGGTACATGCCGGGGCGCTCCTTGTCCTCCTGGCTCCAGGCCTTGAGCGCCTTGAGTTTCTCGAAACTCATGCCCGAGACCTTGAAGGAGATTTCGACTTCGGAATTATTCTGGGGGTCGTAGGGAACGATAATGTGAAACCCGGAGGCCGACACGTTATCGGCGGCGATGGGGGTGTCCGAGAGCGCGGGGATTTCGAGCTCGATGGGTATTTCGTACCGTGGGTCACGCCGGCTGGCGGTTCGTGCGTTCATGAAGAATGCTCCTGGCAAGTCGGGGCCATAGATTATTTAAACCCACATTATGCGGCGGAACAGAGCAAAAAGAGGCGGGAATCTTTGTAACCATATGATATAATTGGCTAAAATCGCCCGAGCGAGAGGATATCAGATGCTCGGAGATGGTGGCAGCCAAAAAGAGGTGCTGAGGCCCGAT
>PVBE010504425.1_pt1 | contig 20957 bp, 15 predicted proteins | sample 1631181 | NCBI WGS metagenome assembly PVBE01 (sample SAMN08397723, study PRJNA350692) | Marine metagenome, whole genome shotgun sequencing project. | isolation source: water | place: Pacific Ocean | collected 2012-04 | reverse complement strand
CCAGCAACGATAACACTGGCAACTACAACAATACCCATGACTGCCTCAATGATCTCTGCTTTGTGTAACATAATTGCTTCAATCATCTTCGATCACCTCCTCAGTAAATAGTTCAGCACCTGTTATGATTTGATGTTTAATGTATTCAAGGACAAATAGAAGAGAGGTAGACTTAATGTTTCCTGCCATTACATCTTCAGCAAGATCACCGTCCTTGAACAAGAGCATGACCGCTCCATCTACCTCGTCGTTATCTACTCTTTGCTGTAGTAGCGTAACACATTTCTTTAAATGCTGCAACGCTTGCTCTTTCCCCTCTTTGTTTAGCGTACCGTCAGGGTTTACAATAGTTGAGTTTGTAAAATTAATTACATCCCCCATGCTGAGTACCCCTTCAGTGGTTTAGGCCCTTCTATTTCCCATAGCTTGGCACCCATTCCTGTTCCTTTGAACTGAATGTGAATGTCCATTTCGTGAGCAGTCTTAAATAACTTTTCTAGATCCTGTCCTCCTGCCAATAGTTCTCCTGTGGTCCAGTAGCTTCCATCTCCCACAGATACGTTGATAAACTTAGGTCTGTCTTCTTCATCTGTGGCTTTTTGTTCTGCCTCTGGAGGTGCTTCCTTTAGGCTCATGTCAAATCCATAGAGGTGAAACTCTCTGAATCCTAGGGTATGTCCAATGCCTATGGTCCTAAGACCAGCGTTGGTACCACCCGTGATCATCAGGGCATCCTTACCTGTACCCTCTATACCACCCTTCACTGCCTCTGAGAAAGCGTGCCACCCCACAATGTGTGCATCTCTTTCTTGGAGTAGATCCACCACAGATGGGTCAGTCATAGACGCTACCCAGAAGTGAGTACGTGGGCTGATGCTGTCAAAGAGGGTGCTCCTGACCACACCGTGAGTGGAGACACCTTCAATAGGTCTAGGGTCTAGTAGTGTGCACGCCCAAGGAACAAGGTTCTTTTCCATAAGCATGGGCAGTGCGTGTTTGACACAGACAACCTTTACAGTTTTACCACCTTCCTCTAACATCTCCTTGTCTTCTTTGATCTGTTCAACATCCAGAGATGGACCAGCGGAGACAACAAATATAATCTCGTTATTGACCCTGCACTTCCGGTCTAGCCAGTTGTCAATCTTAGGTAGGTTAGCCTTGATGTTGTTCTGAATATCTTCAGAAGGTACACAGTCTTGAGGACGTACAACAATAGGAACTCTTGCTTTGTACTTGGGAAGAGAGGATTCTGTTATCAGAGCAAGGTGCGTGATACCTCCTCCTAGCACAGGGTCATTGGAAGGAAGGAGATACTTGTTAACATCTTCTCTCTTCTTTACCTCTTCCCATAGCTTGTTGACACCCTGATGTTCTTCTGCTGGTTCCTTCTCATCTTTATCCTTGGTGAAGTAGTCATCCAATACAACAATCTTGTTGTGCTTCAACTGCTTGTAGTCGTGGGACACTGTATTATACGAGTGGCCCCCGTCAATGAACACAAAGTCAGCAGTGGGTTTATCCTTCAAAGTTTTGTTGGTGTTCCCTTCAATAAGGTTAAACTCAAAGGTCTTATCATCCTTGGCCTTCTCCAGTGCATAGGCTGTAAGTCTTTCTGACACAGCTTCCACTGAGTTGGTTGCCTTGGAGTTAAATTCTTTTTTGTTAAGCTCTGGAGTGGTGGTGCCAAACAGATCGTACCCTGTATAGGTTACCTTGTCAGCGTGAGCAAACGCTGCCTCTGCCATTTGAATAGCCCTACCCCCGTTGTATGTCCCGGTCTCTATAAAGCTGGAACACTTGTAGAAACTAATCATCTCAGAGATCTGCTTGTACCTCTGCGCTGACTCCAAACTTACATCTCCAGAGACACCGTGCTTCTGTGCTCCCTTGAAGTGCTGCATCTTCTCAGCCAGCACAGATGTTGCAAAGGCATTGAGATCAGTGACGTTGGGCGTAAGGTTCAGAGCTTTCAATCCATGGTACTGGTGTAGCTTGAGCAAGCGTTCAAAGATAAACCCATCGTGCCACTCTCTAAACGTAATGACTTCGTAGTTATCATAGGTCTCGCGCAGGTCAGCTAGGAAATCTTTAGCAGGTCTACCCTTGAGGTTGAACGCAACAAAAGAAGTCTCACTATAGTCAGCGGCAGTGCGTCCCAAGTGTATAATGTCATACTGTTCATCACAGATGCTGTCAAGAAACTCACCAGTAATTTCAGAGTGCGTGGTGGTATCAGCATCTAGCCAGATGAGCCAGTCTTTTTCCTGTATGATATGTGGATCAGAAGCTGTCTCTGTCAGGGCATAGACTTTGTGACACCACTTGATAGCATCTAGTCTCCAGTTGTACTTAATCTTTCCTTCTTCTGTACCGTCATGGATTTTCATCTTCTCTCTGTAATCTAGCATGTCCTTTACATTATTTAGATTACAGTAGTTGATACGCTCAGTTGGTATCTCTAGTTCATCAAACCTTAGATAGAAAGGCGTGTCTCCAAAGTCATGGTACCACGCATGTAGTTTGATGTTATCTCCTGACCAGTTCTCAACATAAGAGTTGAGCATGTTCCTCCCGTATAGATCAAGTCCATCAGGATTAAAAGATGTTACAATATCATACTTACTCATACTAAAATATCTCCACTATTTTTCTGAAACTACTTAAACTAAATTCAAAGTGATCAAGCTCTGCTTCCCACTCTTCAGCAAACTCAGTGTCTTGGAAACCGTCAAACCAAGGACCACCAAGGCTGTAATGAACAGCTTTAACATCATTAATCCCAGAGCTAACACCGGGAATATAATTCCAACCATGAGGTAAGCTACCAATCTGGTCATCACTGTCAAGCCAGCAGAAGTTATGTAAGTTTGCACCTGTTTCACTGTTGACCATTACCTCATCTAATCTATCATTGGCGGGGTGGTCCAAGTTGTAGAGTACAAAGGAGGACCAGAGCTTTTTGTTGTAGTCTTGTTGTAACATCCCATCCATCTTGATGGCTTCTTCAGGATGGTAATTATGTTTGACACACATAACTGCATAGTCTTCATCACAGTAATCAAATACCTCGCATACATCAGAGAGAAAAAGAAAGTCAGAATCACAGAAGAGTACCCACCCAGAGAGGTTGTTTCTTCTGGCTATCTCAGGTACTAGAAATCTACTGTGAGAAAATTCTGTGGAGAAAGGTTTACCATCTACCTCGTCCCAGTACTGGCCGTCCTCATCTATTCTCCAAGGACGGTAGAACATACCAGAATGGCGAAGGGTCTTGTGGTAAACGGGAGTTACCTCCACCGGGAGGGAAGACCTCCGGGTGATGGAGTGCGAACACACCTTAAAAGGAATATGCTCCCTTGAGTCATATCCTAGAAAGACATGCCGTGCTTTACTTTTAAGTTCATCCTGCATAGTCCTACACTAGCAGGGGAGAAAGAGCTAACAAACAAAAAAATTACTGTCGTTCAGGTACCAGCTGCCTAATTCTACTTGCCTTGCGTGTGTCAGCAGGAACACCAGCTTGCTCACCCCGTTTATCTTTTGTATATCTTTCATTGGCGTTAAGATACATGGTAGAATTAGGATCAATTTTATCCTCTTCATCAGCGGTTAGATCATGGTCATATACTTCTCTGTATAGTTTTCCAATCTGTTCTTGTATGTCTCTTTTTTCTTCTGAACTTTCAGCCCTATCTTTTTCACTCATAAGTCTTACTATTCTATTTACATATGACTTTCTTATTCCACTATTTTTATAATGATAATATCTTTGCCTGAACATTCTATCTCTGTCCTCATAGACAGGTCTTGGAGCAAAACCTAGGGACATCATCAAAAGATTCTGAGTGGTAAGACCATCACCAATTACCCTGCCAGCGCCTGTCTGTACCCCTGCCTCACTTGCGTCTATAGCATTAAGAACATTCTTGAGACCAGCAAAAGGTAGTGCTCTTAGCAGCGCCATTCCATAGTCACCTCTTTTAAAAGCTTCTGCAGAAGCCTTCACAGACTGACCTATGTAAGCAGTGGCAGGACCACCTATTAGTTCTAGTGCACTCTTTTCATCTGCAAAAAGCGGCAGTATAGTTCCTTTCAAAGGAGATAGTGAAACTCTCTGAGATATATCTACACCCAGATAAGTTTTGAAAGCTCCTCTTCCAAAGAACTCTGCTGTCTGGTATGCCTCTGGGCCTCCTACACTGGTGATAGCTTCATAGAACATTAGCTCAACGTCTGAGTCTTGAATGTTAAGCAACCGTCCAACAAGCTTATATACTTCTTTCAGATCATCTACAAAGGGAAGACCAAAGAGACCACCCAGCATAAGCTGGGGAACCATAAGATATACCAGTGCTCTTTTCCCTTGAGGACTCATATTACGTGGGTCTATGCTCCCTTCCTGCCCCCTAGACATGGCATACTTTACAGGATTAAAAGTAGAACCTCCGTACTTTCCAATGGCATTGGCATATACCTCTATCATCATGGTGACAAAGGGAAGGAACTGGAGAGTGATTGCACCTAGACCCTTACCCATGAATGCTATCTGTGGTCTGTTGAAAGCATCTAAGTTAAACTGACTCTGGTTAATAACAAAAGAGGCAGCTTTATTTACATCTGTTATCTGTCCCTCAAAAGCTGTACCCTTGGCAAAACCTATCAGGCCACCAGTTGCTTTCCCTGTTCTAGGATTAACATCACCTTCTAATCCAAAGGCTTCCACAGTATTGTACGTTGCAAGCGCAGCGTTTATTCTGTTGGCTAATTCACTAAAGGCATAGACAAAATCTATAGCTCTTTTACTTACACCCGCTGACTTGGATACAACTTGATACTGTTTATCAGACAGCATCTGTTCTCCGGTTCCCGGCACAGTTCCAAAAAGTTTCTGAACCATCTGAGAAGATGTAATATCTGCATTAGAGGACATAGCTTCTGTGTTAATCTTACCTACAATCCCTTGTTCCTGCAGTTCTAAAAGCATATCAAACTGTTTTCTTGCAATGTCTATTGAGTCAGCTGCTCTTAGTTTAAACAAGATGGCAGCTACACCTTCTCTGTCTTTGGGCTGAAATCCTATGTCTCTACCCATCAAATACTTAGTGGTCAGTGCACTGGCAGCGGCAGCAGACTTAGCTGTTTTTGCATTAAGAAGTTTACCGTAGGCTCCGTAGAGAATAGAAGCAGTGACAAAGTTCTGAGTAAGGTTAAGGGCCGAAGAAGAAATGTTACCTGCAAGAAAACCTAAGAAGGCAACTGACTTGAGAGCAGAGGCCATGCCTTGAGGAGACTTGGTATTGTTCCACATTTTTTGACCGTGCTCTTGAAGCTTGTCATCTTTAGGAAGATAATTAATAACTTCTTGAGCAGCTTCATCTGTTTTCTGTCTGGCCACAAACCTTCCCAGCGTAGAAACATACTGCGCCCACGCATTGTTATGATAACTCTTCTCGTTAACAGGGGTCATGGCACCGGGAATGTTTCTCCTGTGTTGAAGGTGCCTTTGAAAACCCCGGGTCTGTCTCTCCTGCCTAACTCTTTGAGCAATCTGCTGAAATATTTTTTTACTTCTTTCTTTATCTTGATCACTTAAATTTTTTGAGTGGTCTAACTCACTCATAAGTACAGCCTCTAGAATAAAAAAGTTATCTATCTCAGAAGCTTTGATAACATCATCTGCCTCAGTATCTTTAACAACAACTTCTACAGTGTCAGTGGCAGGATCAAACCCTGCTGTATTTTTTATTCTTCTTTCAAGATCTTTCCCATATTTATTTTCAATAACTTTTTTTCTTGCTTTGTCAGTTCTGTGAACAATAGAAGTATTGTGATCTTCTCTGTGTAGGACTTCTACATTTTTATTACCTTCAGCATCGTAGGTGGTCCTGAGAATCCGTACAATTACATCTCCGTTTCTAGAACGGGGAAAGTATCCTAACCTTCTTCCCTCATCAAGTCTGCTGATAATTTCTATTTGTTGTTCTAGCTGTTCTGCATTTCTGGTATTGTTTGCTCTATCTCTCCCCGTTGTTTTAGCAACTCTACGCTGTTGTTCTGCCACTCTCTCCATTGCAGCTATGGCAAGCTCTCCCTCAGTTAGCGCAGGTTCTCCTGCACTTTCTCGTTCTTCTATAATACTAGCTTCAGTACTTTCAACCTGCGTCTTAATACTAGACTCTAAAATACCTAGACCTCTGTTGATAACCGCTGTTATAGCTTGATCATAGAGAGTTCTAATGGTATCTTGTTCCTGCTCCATGGCATTGATCAGTAACTGAGTTCTTTCGTTCTGTTCTGGACTAGCTTGAGGATCATTCTCTACAACAAGTTCATTCTCAGGGTACGTTGCTATGTACTCTGCCTCTGACAGTGTGGTGTACCCATAGATATCTTTGTATTTAAACAAAGCAGGTACGGTTATTATTTTATCATCTTGAGTTATCTTGTATTCTCCGGTACGTTCACCTGTGTTAGGGTCACGTTCTCCGTATAGCTGTATAAGAGGATCAACCCCAGAGGTAGGATCAGTTAATTTAAGAACCATTCTTTTGTTACCGTCTACACCTTCTATCACTAGGTCCTGATTAACGGTGTTCTTTAGTTCTGTAATTTCTCTATACCGTGCTTTATTCTCAGCATCCAAAGCATTGACCAATGTTCTACCCATAAAGGCAGAGTTCATTATGCTTCGCCAGACAACATTATATTCTTCCATCAACTGGACCAGAGGTCTGAGCGCGGGGAACTTAGTTGCTTGTTGATAAGAAGAAGACATAAACTTAGACCAGACACCCAGCTTGGTAGCTATCTTTTGTGGATCTTCTACAGGTTTACTAATTATATCCGCTACGTTTACCCTCCTGCCCCTGCTACTCTCTGCCTCAGAAGCTTCCTCTGCAAGATCATTAATACCTTTCTGCACCTCTGGAGCAGCAGGTATGTTAAGCTTAGGATTCTGAGGAAGCGTGGTATCCACAGGCTCCATGAGCTTAGGAAAACTTTGCTTAAAAACTTCTTGTAATCTATCAGGATCACTAATAGATAAGCCCTCTACAAACGAGGGGCTTCCGGTTAAACTTTCCCTACCTGCCTTTAACTTTTCTATTATAGAAGCTCTATCATCAGTTGGCTCCAGACTTTCGCCTACAAGTTCTAAAGCTTTACTAACATCTTCTACAGAGGATGCTTCACCAATTGGATCATTTTCTAATTGCTCTATGGTAGAATCTATACCAGAAATATCAGTAAAATCTAAACTAGGATCTACATTTAAAGCTTGTTCTAAATCTTTATTTTTTCCTGTGATACTGTTGTAAGCATCTTTAAATTTAAGCCTATTATTATCAGCGTCTAAAAACTTTTTGTACTGAGATAACTTAGCTTCTCTCTGTTCAATAAGCTCTGCAATATTCTGTGCTTCTTGAAGAGTTGTATCAGAGATAACCCCAGTCCTATTCCGTAACTGCCTCATTCTTTTAAGAACAGCTATCTCAGATTTTAAATCTGTTATCTCTTGGTTTAAATTAGAGGCTACAGCTGGATCATCTTCCAGTATATTTTCAGCTGTGAAGGTATTACCATCTCTGTCTCTTATGCCCATGCCAGCCAAGGCATCAGTCTCTGAGGGTATACCTTTGCTTTCTTGCTCTTCTGCTACTTCTACATTTGCTTTCTGTCTTGCAGCTATCTCAGCATCTGTTGGTTCTATTTCAACAATATCATTTAAATTTATTCTTTGAGTTCTAATTCTGTCTTCAGAATCCTTTTCAACAATCTCTACAAAGGTATCATCACCTACAGTTTTTTCTTCTGTACTTACAACAGTACTAGTCTCCTCATCAAAATCAGGAGAAGAGTTAGCTTCATCAAGCACCAGAGCTTCTTGTAACTTTTCTTGTTTCTCTTGGGCTATCTCAGCACCAGCTTTGTTACGTCCTGTGATTCCACCTGCCAGAGCACCGGGACCTACACCTGCAATAGCACCTCTGACAGTAGCATCTAAAAGATTATAACCGTAGTCTTCTACTTCTTCTCCTGTTGCTGTCTCTGCAGCAAAGGTTGTTATAGCTTGTTGTGCACCTTCTGTAGTACCTTCTATAAGTGCTTGACCTGCTCCTCCTCTTAAAGCTCTGCTAGAAAGACCGCGCCCCTTAATAGGTTTACTATCTGCTATACTTTTAAGAGCATCCCGTCCCTCTAGCACAGTACTCTGAACAGCATCATCAACATTATCATCTGCATCCTTGAGAGCTTTCCGAGCTTTTTTAACTGCTCCCTCTGCTACCTCTGGAGAAACGCCTTTAGATACAAAGAACTTGGTGAGTTCAGAACTAGGTAATACTTTTAATCCTAGTATTTTAGCGGCTGGAATAGCCAGAGCAATGGTATCTATAACTCCTCCTGCTGCACCTGCCAAGAGCATGGTACCGGGAGCTTCAAAGCTTTTATCTTTGGCAAGTCCCTCTGCTGTTATCTGTGCTTCACCTGTGATGGTAAGAGAAGAAGGAAGGAAGGCACCTAGTCCAGCCCCTATGGTTCCTGTAAGAGCAGCAACAGGAGTGAGTGCAGCAGCAGTTGCTCCTAGTGCTCCACCTGCTACAGCCATACCCAGAGAGGGTAGCGTTTCACCTATGGTTTGAATAATAAAAGTGGTGAGGTTATCTCCCGGGGATACGTCCTTGAGTTCTACTCTGTCATATCTTTTTAGAGATTCCTCTGCTTCTTTTTCATTCGTGTCCTGCTGGTCTCGCCCAAACTCTTCTAAAGATTCTATGCCAGTGCTTTGACCCAGCACCTTGATACCTGCACCAAGCATAGCTTGTAGGTTGTCAGCACCGTAGTCAAAGGCAGCGCCAAACCCATCACTCTTTACAGGTTCTGGTTCTGGAAGGGGTGCGGGAGCCTCTGGGGGAGGACCCTCTAGTGCTTGTTGAATAAATTGAATTACTTCAAATTCTGTTTTACCCACAAGTTCAGGATACTCTTCAGCAGAAAGGCCGTACATTTCAAGATCAAATGTATCCTCTTCTAGACTACCCGCTGTAGGTATGGTAAGATCTGCTGTAGGTACAGAGAATGCTTCTGACATTAGTTACCTTTGCCCTGAGCTGTAGCTCTAGGTAGAGAACGTGCTCCAGCAATCATGCTTAGACCTTCTGATACCTGTTCTATTCCCGGTCCAATTCCTCTTGTATTTAAAAACTGATCTTTCAGCTGTTGATAAGAAGCAAGTTCCTCCAGTGTACTTTGATACCTTGGATCAGCCCTGTCTAAGCGTGAGAGTCTTTCTGTGCCTTCCTTTATGGCAGCTGTTAACAGTTTAATTCTTTCTGTTGTAGGAGCGTCTAGCGTCTGACGGGTCTCTGCCAGTATCTTACCACGTTTTAAACGATCCAGTTCAACGGCCCGTTTACTAGCTTCCCTCTTGACATTAGCTTCATTAATCTTTCTACGCTGATCCATCTCTGTATCTTTGAATCCTTTGTAAGCCTTCAGTGCTTCAGAGATGTTGGCCAGTGCTACGTTCTCTCCTGCAAAGTATCTCTTAGCTGCCTTCTGCCCTGCATCAGAATCTATTAAGCTGGCATAAGCTGCGTCTGTTGGATCTCTGTAAAGTTTTGTTCCAGCTTTCTTAGTTTTAGGAGCAGGATCATCTGTACCTTTCTTAGTCTTAGGAGCTTTAGGTGCTTCTCCTATTAGCTCTGCCTGTATTATTTCTGTCTCAGTTCCTCCCGGGTCTTCTTGTAGGCTTATAGAGGTCTCTCCTATCATTGTAGGCTTCTGGCGCTGGTTTAGATTATTAACATTATTGTTAAAAGCAGCAGCTGTTTTCATTTGTTCTGCAGTTCCAAGCCCATACGTTCTAAGAATGTCTTCATTTGAGCGACCGCCTAAAGCAGGAAACCTCTGCAGCAGTAATTCATAAGGATCTGTAACATCCTGATAGGCAGTCTTACCAAACTGTACCCTGTTGGTAGGAAGGTTGACCATCTGTTGAAGACCACCGCCTCCTTTGAAGGACTGCCTCACCTGAGAACCTACCTGCCCTTGAGGAGTACCCCGTGCTCCTGCCTGTTGAGCCTGTGCTGCTCTCTGTCTTAGTGCAGCGTCTATCTGTTTGTCTATATCTTCTTGTGAAGGACCACCAGTATCAGAGACAACTGGAGGAGGAGCACTACCACCACCACCACCTCCACTTAGAAGGTTTTGGAGATATCGAAGACCACCCGGCATCTTGCCTTTAGCAATTGAATAAGCAGGACTTAGAAAAGATGCAAGACCTCCTATCCCGTCCTTTTTCATAGCACTACCCATAGGACTCAAGAGGCTCATTATATCTCCACCTTCGGCCATCTGTATAACAGGAGAGGCGTCAAGGTCTTGTGTTTTCTGAATCAGAGAACTAAGAGCACCTCCTCCTTGGTATCCCACTGGCATCTCCTTGACCATACCACCAGCTTGACCAAAGGGTTTAAATCCAGCTGCGCCCAGTGCTCCCAGAGCCTGAGTACCCACGCCCAGTAGCTGAGTAGACAAGGGTTGAGCAGCGGAGAACTGCTGAGAGGAAACTCTCTCGGTAGGATCAATGGGAAAGCCTCTAAGAATAGAGGAAAATTCTTGAAGAGTTCTAAGAGGAAAAGATTCCTCTCTTTCAAACTCCTGCCTAGCCAGATCAATAGCTCTCTGGCCTTGTGTCTGCCTAGCTGCACCTACACCTGACAGTGCGCCTAGTTCTTTCAACTGTTGAGCAGGTATGGCAGAACCCAGAGATGCCAGCTGAGTAGCACCTGCTGCTTCTCTTGCTCTCTGTTGACCAAGCCTTGTCTGAGCATCTTGGAAAGAAGCTGCCAGTCCTCTGGCTTCTATGTCATCCAGTTGCTGACCTAAATTACGTTGCCTCTCTGCCTCTAGTATAGCTGCTCTGGAACCTCCAAAGGCTCCTGCCTGTGCAGCTTGCGCCCCTAGTTGCTGTTCCTGTACATCTGCTACCCGCTCTGCTTCTCTCTTCTGAATATCTGTGACATTCCTAAGAAATGGATTCATAAAAGCTGCTACTTCTGCAGGGTCAGTGGGAGCAGTGGTGGCCTGTCTGGCAAAAGAAGTAGCTTCATCAAAGAGTGGAGCAGTAGACCCGGGAATATTTTCTATGGCTTCAAATGCTCTGATCTGAGCAGGATCAAAATCAGCTTGAAGTGGTCCTTCAAAAGCTTGAAATCCTTCGCTCTCTCTTTGCCTCTGTATTCCCTGTGCCTTACCAAAGATATCTTCAATAAAAGGTTTTAGCTCAGTGGGAAACTCACTCTGAGTTACCTGAGTTTGAACAGCTGGAGGAGGAGGAGGTGGAGCAGAACCACCACCTTTACCATAACAGATGCCTTGCCCCTCCATAGACAGAAGTTCTTCCTCTGTCCACTGGTCAAAGGGGTTATCATTCCAAGTTCTTTTTAAATTTGTCATCATGTCAATGGTCTTTCTATAATGCTAAATCTTTTAAGCCATCCTAATTTTTTTACCTTACGTTCCCAACCTGCTCTTCCACAGGCTTCTACAAAATCACATTCCATAACCTTGGCAAAGTCTACAAACTTCTGGTCTATCTCTGGCATCCACTCTGAGAAGTCATCACCAGATAGAAAGACAACAGAGAGAGCTTTCTTTCTAGGGTACTTTAAAATCTCTGTACACGCTGCACCTATGTACTCTGGACCTTCTTTGTAAACAACCCACAAATTAAATTTATTTATTACACACTCATGTAGAATATCTATCTCTTCGTATCTTCCGTAGGTATATTCAGCTGCTTTTTCTAAGTGTCTTGAAACATCTCCCCAGATATTTCTAATCTCATCAACGGGTACTAGTGAAATTTTAACCATCTAAAGTAAACTATCAAGTCCTCCGCGCATCTCTGGTGGTTGTTCTGGTCTACCATACTTATCCATTCTAAAGTTTCCTATGAACGCATCCAACTCATTTGCGCCAGCAGAGCTTGATCCGTTACCTAGCATGGACACTACATCTGCTGGTATGACATATTCATCAGGAGAAAGAACAGCAGGTTGCATACCTATCTGGCCACCTTCTTGCATACCTGCAATGACAAATGGAATGTTATCTGTCATGCCATCTCCGGGTCCCATGACCCTACCTTCAAAGTAAGGTTGACCACCTTCTTCAAAAGGCTGGGCAGGTTGTCCTCCACCTATGGAAATACCACTAGCTGGCACGGCTCCTAGTGTACCCAGTGTACCCAGAGGATGCCCTGCAGTTACAGACTGTTCTTCTTCTTCTTCAGGTTTGGTAACTGCTTGTGCAATCATGGGAAGAATTGATGTACCTTCTCCTCCGGTCAGGGCTGTGACAGCTTCTGCAATCTCACCTCCGGTTTGTAGTCCCACCAGACCACCTGTTTTTATTGTTTCTGTCTCTTCGTCTATTTCTGTAAATACAGTAGGTGTAAAGAACCTAGAGGACTGCCCCTCTGGTAGACCCTGCACCACCTGCAGGATATCCTGTTGTGTTATTTCTCCGTCCTCGTCTAGGTCTAGATTCCTACGGGTACGATCTGCTCTGAGGTTCTTAGGATCAAAGGGTTCTCTTGTATCACCTTGAGGACCTCCCACTGCTGGACGTTCATCAAACTCTCCTGTTAGTGCTGCGATACCCAGAGGTGCAGCTACTCTTTTAAATGGATCTGCCATTAAAAAGTCACCTGCTTCTGAGAAAGTTCTTATGCCACCGGGACCTGATCCAGCCATTAAACTAGGTGCAGCGTTTACTGCAGTTGTTGGTACTGATCCTGCTGCCAGAGCATCTAGTGCAGGTGTAGGACTGAGACCTGCTCCAAGCCCAGCAGCTGAAGCATCACCAAGTCCAACACTTGGAATACCACCAAAAGTTTCAAACCCTCCCATAGGTACATCTATTGCACCTGTAAGTCCAGCACCTCCAGCACCAGCACTCGCTCCTGCACCTGCTCCTGCACCTGCACCTGCACCTGCTGCAGCATCTACTACCTCTCCTCCTGCAGGTGCACCAAAGCCAGCCATAACACCAGAACCTAAACCTGCTAGTGCTGCTCTACCAAAGTCTAGGTCCTGTCCTGTAAGGGCTTGACCGGCAAGGTGACCACCAAAAGCTGTAAGACCTGTGCCTAGTCCTGCAGCTAAACCTGTTCCTGCTCCCATACTAGCAAACATAGGTGCAGCAGCAGGACCTAAGAACGTAGCAGCACCTATGGCAAGGACTGCAGGAAGCAGCTGTTTAAATAACCCAGCTTCTGGAAGACCTGTCTCTGGGTTTGTTCTTAGTGGCTCATTAAACACCAGACCAGAGAGACCATTCAGAGCTTTTATCTCTGAGTCAGTCATGTGAATAAGCTGCGTATCAGGACCTCTGCCCATACGCTTGAGAGCTTCTGCTTGCATCCTAGGATTTTGCACTGTATTCATTATGACATGGCTCCTATTTTATCCGTTAAGCTGGCCAGACCTCCTTGCTGATTACCGGGATTAGCAGTGGTCTGTGATAATTGGCCTGTACTAGACCCTGTTATCATGGACCTTTGGCTTTGATCAAACGGAGAGAGTCCTTGGTTTTCTTGTATATTCTCTAATGTATTATACCCTTGAAGACCAACATTAGCAAAGTTTGCCCCGGGGTAGAGTGGGGTAGTTTTAAGAGTATTAAGCATATAATCGTAGTCTGCCTGTGCTTGAGGCTCAGAAGGAGGAGGTACTATTCTTCCTCCCAGAGAAGCTGTAGGTATAGGAACAGAAACAATAGGAGGTATCACAGTACCTTGAGGAGCAGCTGAAGGTGATGCTCCCATCATAGATAATAATGTGTTCATATCATAGTTCATCTTAGTTTAACCTACGGTGTAAATGAATTAAACTCTGACCAACCAATGGTGGTCCCTGCTATGCTTACATAACCTTTAAACTTACCTGTCTTTCTTTCATATATTATATCTCCTGCCTACGGCTGGCATACGACCCCAACAGATACCTGCCTGTTAACTCTAACACTACCTGTTCTAGAACTTTCTAGGTCTCTTCCTTCTAGTTCGTTAATCAGAGAGTCTGCCCATTGCCTCATTTCTGAGTAGGCTTGTATTAATTCATCGTCTGTTAACCTATATAGATCAGGAAGTGTAGGATAAACTGCTGCCATCTGTACCTACCTCAGACCATCTTCTTGTATATCTAGTCTAAGATCTCCATATCTCCATTCAGTTCCTGTGGCATCGTTCTCTAACTTAATTCTAGCCTGTCTACCTCTACTCCTAAATCTAACTGTCTGTGTATTCTGAGTAAGATTAAAGGGTCCTTTTGTTCTTAGCTGTCCGTTGGGAAACTCTTTGGTTTGAATGGTAAAAGCAATCTGCCCATTGTTAATTTCAATATCAGGAATTAACCTATCAACAAAGAGCATATCATTACCATCACCTATGCCAAAGTCAGCACTTTCAATAAAGGAATCTATCTTTAGCCCCTTACCTGTAAATGTATTTGGAATTTCATTGTCATATATACGAGTCACACCTACAGATGTTCCGGTGTTGATAACATTATCAAAGACACCTCTGTCACTCCACGTAGTCCAGATAGCTTCTCCGTATACCCAATAGTTTTCTTCCATAGACCACGAAACATACCTGTTACATTCCGTTGAATCAGCAGATGGATAGAGCCACGTAACCTCTTTAAACTCTGAGTTAACACCTGCGTATATTTTATTCATCTCAGATCTGTTAATGTCACTAAAGATATGTCTTCTAACAGTACAATCTAATCTCCTTACCCTGCCATCAAAGGCAAAGAAGTTATTAAAGCCCATCCAGACAGGTGTACCGTCCATATCAATACCACCGTGCTGACTAACTCCTCCGCACCCTGTTCCTAGTTCAGTAAAAGAAAAGATAAAAGGAGGACCAGTAAAGCGCATACCATAGAGAACATGGTCAGTAAGAATTGCAATTTGGTTTCTGCTTCTGATACCTTGCACAATTTCAGTACCACCTGACAAGGTGTTTTCTCCTGACGTAGAACTAATAGAAGGGGTCCAATTAGTATAATCATTTTGATCTGACCACCTTACAAGCAGAGGTTCTTTTGGTCCTGCAAAAGTAGAACAACCAAAGCAAACAACGTGCCTGTCATTAGGAGAGACAAGAAATGAGTTAATACTAACAGGGGCGTTGGTAACAGGAAAGGCTCTGGCCAATCCACCTGAAGTAGGAAACCACTGGTTTAGTCCCATTCCTCTTTTGTTTGAAAGAAGTATCTCTCCAAAGGTATCTAGTTGCCAGTTAGCAGGAACAAAATCAATACCAGCTGATACAGCAGGAGAGTTCCATGTTCTAAACCCTGCCGTGGTACTTACATCTACAAGGAATTGTGCTGTTGCCAAACCTACTCCTGCACTGGTTGCAGCTGCATTAACCAAAGAATTAATAGTAAAGTTATTAGCATCTTCTGCTGATACCACCTGAAAGATAGGACCACCAAAGGTAGAGTCTGTAAGAAGAATGTTTCCTCCCACTGTTGTTGCAGTGGTAAAATAAACAAAATCATCAATCTCTAAATTATGGCCGGGACTAGTTATACTAACAGCAACTGTGGCAGCTACTACATTAATCACACTGGTCAGAACCACAGAAGTAAACACCTCTGCATTGTAAGCAGCTGCTCCGTAGCCTGTGCCTGTGATACCAATAGAGGCAGCAGTGGGTATAAGATACTGAACCGTAGCCTCTCCTGCTGCTGTTGTGTTGTCAGGTGCAGAAGTAGAAGCATCAAAAGCATAGACATTTGCACTGATAACACTGACAGGGAACATAGCATTAAAAGAAAAATCAGTGGCAACTGAAGAAGAAGTGAAGACAGCAAAGTCACCAGTGGCCAGCCCATGCCCTGTGTCTGAGACACAAACTCTTACATTATTTGCCTGTGTTCCAAAAGCATTGGTCAAAGACACGCTGGCTCTGACAGGTGTAATGTTAAAAGTTTTTGTTCCTTGGTAAAGGTAGAGAGCCTTCTCAGTTCCAATAGCCATCTGTTTCTGAGTAATATTATCCTGCCATGTAATCAGGTCTCTACCTGTACCAAGAAGAGTACCAGAAGTTTTAGCGTCCCAACCTCTGATATTCTCAGGTTTCTTGTCCCTAAACCTAACCCTGTTACCGTCATACCAAGAACCTTGCTCCGCATACTGCGTAGATTCTCTGTGTATTCCCGGCCTAAAGTTAAGCTTTTTTGTTTGTGATAGTGTAGACACTTATAACTCCTACGGTGCAGTAGCCAAAGCTTTAATAACTAGGGTTGATATAGCAGTGGTAGTCCTGGCATTGTAAACGAGAAGATCAACAGCATTAGCAGCTGTGCTCATAGTGGGGGCCGTACCACTTACAAAAACATAAGCACTGGCAAAGGAAAGCGTTCTACTCCCTGTGCCGTCTTGTACCACATAGATATACCCTGTCTGTCCCGGTGTTACACCAGCAGGTGCACCCAGTGTTCTGTTACCTGCCAGTGTTATGGCAAAGTTATTTCCCAGAGCCATGTTAACAGCTATAGAAGCAGCATCTGTAAGAGAGACAACCGGACCAACCACAGGGGCTGTAAAGGTAGTAGCACTGGTAAATGTTTTTGCTGATGGTATGGTAGAGGAGACAGAGGTTCTAACATACCTAATATCTGCAGTGGATACCGGAATAAGATCTGCATCTGCAGTGCCAATGTTAAGATCTGCAGCTGTGCCTAGACCTAGACCAGTGGCGTTAGGTTGATGAACAGACACCCCGTCACAAACAAACCATCCATCTGAACTGACCCCCACAGTTGCACCCTGACCCGCCAAAGTTTTAATCTTTGTAGTTTCAGTAGCTGACGGAACGGTTTGGTTTCTGATAAAGTAGCCTTTAGATTGTTGAGGGATGACGACATTAACATCACTGGTCAAAGTTCCTTGTAGTTCAAGAAAAGCACTTCTGGCTTGATCAGAGGTGCCGTCAAGATTGGTTAAGGTTACATCTACAGAAGACAGGGATACTGTGACATAGGCAGCTATGGCATCATCAACAAGATCAATGACGTTGTTGTTGAGCACAGTTCCCCAAGAGTTAGGGTTAGCCCCATCTGCTTGCTTTTCTAATCGTATTCTAGTGGTAAACGCCATGGTGTGATCTTCCTTACTTTAGTACGTGAATACCTTCTGTATAATAGCAGACATAGCTGCTCCGAGACCAGAGGCTACTATGAATACCCCTAAGAGAACTCCCTTGCCTTTGTCTAACTGACTTTCAAGTTGATCAAGCCTGATAGTTAACCTATCAACTTCTTTACTCAACTGATCTACAGCTTGTAACATCTTACCTATCTCTACATCAGTTAAGTCTGGCATCTTTAAATTCCTTTACCCGGGATACCTGCAGCTACAACGTAGCCTACAAGGTCTTTATTTCTTTTTGCTTTTATTTTTAGGACGCATGTATCAGTCTTTTGATGATCTATATAAGTTGTTAGTACCTCTTCAACTACAAACTTTTGGGGAGGCGCTAGTCTAAAGCAACTTTGAGTAATACTTTTTTCTAGTAATTTTTGACTATATTCTTCTATATTTTTAGCATCTGCCAGAGCTACGTCCATTATATCTTTTTCTTTTGCACAGATAAAGAAAGTAAGTATTGAGTCTCCTTTAGACCACGTTTCTTGAGCCAGTGTAGAAGCAGAAGGCGTCAGCATAAAACATAGGACACATAGTAATTTAGCTAGTGCTTTCATGTATTATACACCACCTTCTCTTGGGTTAACAGGCCAGTCATTAATTTCTGCTACAGCTTCTATATTATCTTCTAACATCTCAGGAGTTACAACGGTCATGGCTTCTAGACCTGCTACATTTTTCTTACTATCCACAGCAGCTTCTAGCACCAGTGCTCTGGCCCTAAGATCATTTCTCCACTTGGCAATATCATCAGGCACAGGTGTACCGTTGTCTGCCTTTCTGATAAAGTACCAGTCGGTTTCTCCAAACCAAGCAGCAAGAACAGCATTAATCTGACTTTTCATTGTAGCTTTAATATCAGATAGTTCTCTGGCAGTTGTAGTTCTGGTAACAGTTACCTTGTGATCTAGCACAATAGGAGCAGATTCAGAGGTTGTATAGAACATATTATTTCGCAGTTTACCTGTGTACTCATAAGGTACAATGCCTATCTCTTTTCTTTCTGCGTCTGTCCAAGCATCAGTAAAGATAGTCTTGGGATATTGAACCCCGTTGATCTTCATACCTTTAGGCACCCTGATAATCTCTAATACTTGATTACCTGATGTTCTTGCCCACATTTCTAATTTCCTTTCGTAGTCTATACGCCGTATATTGGTGGTAGTGTACCATGGCCACCTATGTCTGCCATAGCAATATAAACAAAGTTACCCAGTGATCCATTCCCTGTACTGGTTATACTATTAAACTTAATACCATTGGCAAGAAAGTCAACAGACCCCAGTGTTCCTGATGTATCTATATCTGTTGTATTAGGACGTAAGACTAGCGGATTAGTGCTAGAATTAAACGGAGTCCTTGCCGTGTCTATGATGCACCAAGGATCTCCTCCACTGTCAGCACGTCTTATTAAAACCCAACGTGGTTTAAACTCAAAGTTTACAAAAGGACCATTAGTACTTCCGTTACCTGTGTACGACCCTACTTTACAAACACCGGGGATAGATCTAAAAGCCATAAAAGACATAGTTTGACCGGATTGATTTGTTTGATTATTGGCTCCTACAGTAAAGACTGTAGAGGTAGGTGCCTGACTTTGCCATGCTGTACTATTAGCAGTTGCCACTGTAGTAGTATTTAATTCTAGAATATTATTTTCAGGGTTTCCATTTATACCTGTGATGTTCTTTATATATACTGCCCAGTTAGTGGAACCAGTGGTGGCGTTCTTTACAAAGATAGCATCTGGAACATCTCCTAGTGAGTGACCCACTGTTGTAGAAGCGCCTGTTCCAGTAAATGTACCTACTGAAAAGTTTTGAGCAGTTGATGTAATAAGTGTGCTGGTAGTGGTACCTGTTCCATTAGTTACGCCACTGGTTGCAGAGCTACCTGCTAACCACTGCCAGAGGACAAAGGTACCAGCGTTAAGGTTTACCTGTGAATCTGCACCTAACTGCCCACCCCTCTGTAAAAAGCTTGTCAGAGTATCTGGATCAAATACTTGTGCATCGGCAGCGTTAGAGTGTAAGTCAGTTGCTACTCCTCTTACCCTGTCATAGAGCATATTACTAGAGGTGGCGCTTCTACTTTTTATCCAAGCAGAGGCTGTAAACTTAGAATCACTCCCACCTCCTACAGTTTGAGTAGCACTATTACCAGTGTAAAGCGTAGCATCAAAGAAATCTTTACCTTGGAAACTTGGTGTGGCTAGGTCTGCCGTGTTAATTGTTTTGTTACCTACTCCTATGGTGTGTGGAAATTCTGCCTCATCAAAGTGAAAAGTACAATCATAGTTATTAAAGCGAGAAACTGCAGCATAGTAGGTAAGCCCTGCTACGGTAGATACCGTTGTTCCTTGCGCTACATTATTCTTTAAAAAGTTTAACTCATTAGCAGTGGCATTATATCTAACAGTTATAACATCATTACTAGCCCAAACACCTCCAAAAGCAGTTGTTGTCTGCGTACTTTGAGTCCTTTGTCTTAATGTTCCACTCTCATCATAAGCATATGCTGCATCAAAGCCTACAGCTTGACCACCAAACGTATTGTCTGAGGGTCCTGCCGCCGCTGCTAGACAGTTATCATAGCAACAAATACCTACTCTGCCATCACCGTTATTAGTAGTCATCTGAAATTCTGTGGTGCCTGTGGTAGGTAGTGGAAGAGTGGAGAATGTCCCGCCATCTCCTCCAGCTGTTGCAGTAACTCTTCTGTTACCTTCTGCAAATGTTAATGTGGCAGCATCTCCAGAAATTAACGGGTTCATTGTAGCGTACATCTTAGAAGGAGTGTTACCTGACTGGTTAGCACTGGTCATACTGGTAGGAGTAAAATCATTTCCTTTAGTGCTTATGTCATTACCCAAAGCTGAAGAATTAGAATAGTCTAAACAAAAAGAATTAGCCCCTGCATTACTGGCAAGTAACGCTACATCAGTATTAGACTTAGGAATAAACTGAGTTCCATTTGTACCAAAAGTTTGAGTAGACAAAAAATCACTAACTGATACATCTCCAGCTTGTATAGAGTGACCGTCTAGGTAAACTGTTTGTGCTAAATATCCTTTAAAGTGAGCAGCACTACCACTAGGATTCCCTTTTCCAAGAATAAAAATGTATCCTTGAGACTGAGGACTGAAGGTAGGACCATAGCCAGATCCACTAACAACTGTGGTAGAATCTTGGAGAATACCGTTTATAAATATTTGACAACCATCTCCATTAGTTGTACCAGAATTAGTGGGCTGAACACTTACTATGATATGATACCACGCTATGTCTCTGTAAGCAGCATCCGTTGTTTCTCTAAAAAAGAAATCTTGTCTCCATGCCAATGTATTATCAGCATTTAAAAACCCTATCCCAGCCCTGCTTGTACTAGCATTAAATAACTCAAACCAAGCTTGATCTGTAATTGAAAAATTATTTCTTTGCATCCACGTAGCTACAACAAAGTTTCCAGAATCAACTTGAGCAGGGAGTGAGCTAGTTTCCATACTATCTGCAGAGCCGTCAAACCAGACAGAATTAGGTATTAGCGTAGGGTCAAAGGAACCACCACCCCCACCCCCGCCGCCGCCACCAGATTCAGCGGTGGCTTCTGCACCCATTAAAAGAAGATTATTAAAAGTGCTCATGTTTACTTAGCCATTGCGAGTCTAATATCTGTGGCTGAGATACTTTCTATCTCTTCACCCAGATGCTCCTGTTCAATTTTGT
>PVBE010872757.1_pt1 | contig 20960 bp, 22 predicted proteins | sample 1631181 | NCBI WGS metagenome assembly PVBE01 (sample SAMN08397723, study PRJNA350692) | Marine metagenome, whole genome shotgun sequencing project. | isolation source: water | place: Pacific Ocean | collected 2012-04 | reverse complement strand
GGATGTTCGCGTACATGCGTTCCAATCGCAAGCATCATTTCGATATCAGACAGGCAACGCTCTATATCTCCATTGAAAGCAGCATTTTTTGCATCAATGGAAAGAAAACGAGCCATTGCCCGCATTGGACCAAATTGAGGCGTGAGTACTGAAAAGAAGAATTCGTCCGATTGATCTAGATCTTTCTGTGATGCGTACTGATCTGGCCAAAGTTCCTTGTCTTCTTCTGCAATCGTGCCACATAATACATATCCCATACCATCCATCGCTGCCGCCCTATGAATTGTGTCAAGCGTCTGCTTATGGGAGTCAATCCATGTTTTGTAGTATTCCCAACCCGCCTGGTCTGGCCACGTTGGTGCATCCATATCATCGTACATATCCTCAGAAAAACTACTTGGTTCAGGATTCTTTCGTAATGCTATTCCCGCATCTCGATAGAGTGGCCAAGCACGGTCATTTTCTGGAACCGTTGCTGATGTTTCGTTCAATAATGCGATGTAGTCCACCGAAATTGTCGCTTTCCGATTCATCGCAACGAGAACCCAAATCGCATACGTCAAAATCAAACACCCAATTACTACACTTCCCCAGATAAATATTTTTCTCAGCACGACTCCTCCTTTTTTATCCCAAAAGTATATCACTTAAATAATCGCCTACAAAACTATTATTACTCTATATTTGAGTTAATCCGTATTGATCGAGAAAAATACCAAGAGGAATTATTGTTGTTTTTTGGTGAGTGACCAACAGTGTTCAAGGACCTCGCGAACACCATAATGGGTTGCACCCGAACAAGTAATTACTGGATCGAGTTGGAGGTCCGTGGCAATAGTTGCGAGAATCGATTCTCTTTCATTAGTTGGAAGTAAGTCCACCTTATTCAAAACAACAATTTCATCTTTCTCGGCGAGTTCTTTGGAGTATCGCTCAAGTTCCTCACGAATCGCTTTGTAATTTGAAACAGGATCACTCTCATCAATAGGCATCACGTCAACCAAATGAAGCAAGGCGCCGGTTCGCTCAATATGCTTCAAAAAACGGTGTCCTAACCCAGCTCCCTCAGCGGCGCCTTCAATCAAACCTGGAATATCCGCGACTATCAAACGGCGATTGATATCAAGTTCTGCAATTCCCAAGTGTGGCTGTAACGTTGTAAAGGGATAATCTGCAACCTTTGGACGAGCAGCAGATATCGAAGACAGCAACGTTGACTTCCCAGCGTTAGGCATTCCAACCAAACCAATATCTGCAATCAATTTTAATTCTAGTCGAAGAATATGCTCCTCAATGGGCTCGCCGTTCGTTGTTTCTCGAGGAGCCTGATTTGTTGCAGATTTGAAGTGTTCATTGCCCCAGCCCCCTTTCCCCCCTTTTGCGACAACTAATTCTTGCCCATCCACTGCGATATCCGCTAGCAGTTCACCTGATGCCTCGTCCGTCACTAGCGTACCAAGAGGAACCTTCACTATTTTGTCATCCCCATTAGCACCATGCAACTGACTCCCCTTGCCCTGAATACCATGTCCAGCGCGGTAATGTGGTTTGTGCGTCAACGGCAATAGTGTATCAATACTCTGATCTCCAACCAAAATAACATCTCCCCCATCACCACCATCTCCTCCATTGGGGCCACCCTTGGGTATATATTTTTCTCTGCGGAAACTCATACACCCATCACCGCCCTTGCCACTTCTGACAAAGATTCTAGCTCGATCAACTAACATGTCATGCTCGGTTTAGCGCGCTTAGCTCACAGCAGTAAACTGCGGAACTTCTGCATCACTTGGAACGATATCAACAAAACGTCCGCGGAATCGAACCAGACCTGGTTCAAGTGCAAACAGCGTATCGTCGTTCCCACGTTTTACTTTATAGCCCGCCTTAAACTTCGTTCCACACTGGCGAATAATAATTGAACCGGCTTTCGCAGTTTCGCCACTATACAACTTAATACCGCGATATTGCGGGTTTGAATCGCGTCCGTTATTGGTTGAACCACCACTCTTCTTATGGGCCACAGCAAAACTCCTTAAAAACATCCCGCAACATACGAGAGCCCCGTATTGTATCAAGCCAAACGTCTTGATTCAACCCTTCGATTTACCGAAAAATCCACTTCCTTTGCACAGTATCGCCGCCAATGCTGTCTCTCTCTTCCGTACTGAGCCGTCTAACGCTTGTGCCCCCATCCACTGGCCTCTTTGTCATGGGCTTGAGGAGCATTTGATCTACCGGCCCATCGAGTGACCATGACAATTGAATCACTCTACGAAGTTTTTTCTTCTCACCAGTTATTGGATGAACCACCTCAGCGGTATCGCCACTGACGCCACTGGCAAAAACCTGAATCTCACGAACGTTTTCGTGCCCCGCCTTCCAAACGACATAACTTCTCAAAGCATTTTCGCTACCCTGAAGAAGCGGTCCGCTTGCATCAGACTGTGCAACCATAAGCGGATCGCCGAAAATGTCAAGAATAGAAAGCTGAACATTCCTTGGAACATTATCGCCATCTTGAATTATCTCGCCCCGATCTGTTACGAGCGTAAAATTCGGCGTCCAACTGTGATCTTCTCTCGTCTCGTTCGTCACTTCATACAGAAGAACCCAATAGCCCTCCCCTGTATCACTATCGCGATAAAAGGTAAGGTCGTTCGTATCAAGTCGAAACTGCCATCGCTGAGCTCTATCAGTCGCTTTAGGATAACCGTGCCCAATTTGAACAATCGAGCCGAGGGTCATTAAGAATAACAATAAAAAAAGTATGCGCATTATAAACTTCTCCTTGCGACGTATATTCTAGCAGTTAGGATACTATTTCGTCATGCTCATTGAGAAGAATGCCCACCAAGATGCTGCCTTCGCCTTGCTCGGCAACAAAACCCAAGCTCAGTCTCTTCTAAGGAGCCTAGAGAGCAGACCAAAAAACAGCTTCCAATTCATTACACAGACCACCGAGAACCCTTCTTGTGCTGTTTTATTACTGACAAATCCCGGTTCAACGACGACCTTTCTTACAACGAGCCCAACAAACACCAGAGACATGGCTACGTGCACTACCTTGATTAAGGAAGGCGTGCGATGGCTCTCAGAAACACCTATTCACCTAGCCCAAACTGTTATGCCTCAAGGAGAACCGTACCTTAAACAGGCATTTGAAGAGGCTAGCTTTGAGCATCTGGCAGTATTGACCTGTATGGAACAAACAAAGAAACCGAAGCAAAGAAAAATACCCAACAACCTTCGCTTCATCCAAATCACGAGCAAGGACGATAAACGCCTTGGCGACCTCTTGCTCGAAACCTATATTGACTCTCTAGACTGTCCAAAAATTCACGGTCTTCGACCTATCAATGAAATAATTGCTGGGCATCGAGGGTATCACGAACAGGAAACGCAAGTATGGACTATTGCTGAACTTGAGGGCATACCCACTGGTGTTGTCCTTCTTAATCCAACCCATTCTCCTTCCTGTTTAGAACTCGCCTACATTGGTATTCTCAAATCTGCTCGTGGCTCTGGGCTCGGACACCATCTCATGCAACACGTTGCAAACCAAGCCACTTCGGCTGGAGCAAGTCGAATCACACTCGCTGTAGATTCAAAAAATACCCCTGCAATCAAGCTCTATAACAAATGGCATTTCAAAAAAACGAAATATTTATGTACCATGATTCATAAGTTGTCATAAAGTTGTCCACACGTTATCGACAATTGTCATTTGAATCAATATTATTTTTTCTTTAGACGCGTTGACCTAGGAAAACACAAGAGTTACGTACACAAACTTTGCTGTAAAGCACAACAAATACACAGAAAGCGCTTGTGCGATATTTATTTTTGGGTATTCTTCTCAGACTGCTTAAGGACGAGTAGGACCGTGAGGAAACGTAGTTAGTAGTATCTCGTTTCACTTTGGTAGCGGATGGAGGACGGACTCATTTTATTACACACGAAACCCGCACATGCTGCTTTAGGTTCTACGCTTCATGCCCCGTCCAAGACAATCGCAAACCGAAAAACAATTCAGAGAAAGACTGAGTGACGCACTCGGCAAACGGCCGTATCGGATGTGGTTCACCAATACCCAAGTTCTTTGTGAAGATACCTCTATTGAGATAATCGCCGCAACACCACTTGCTGCAAATTGGATAACGAAACGATTTACCGCTGTGATCGAAGATGCCGCAAAAGAAACATTCGGCAAAACAATACCCATACAAATTTCCGTGGACAGCAAAAGCCGAATCGCAAAAACAGAACAAACTCAAGTACAACAAGTTATTCCACAGAGCAAACCGAAACGTGTTCGGCAACATTTATTAAGCTTTGATGATTTCGTTGTTGGAACATGCAACCAACTTGCATGCTCTGCCGCTAAACAAATTACACAAGAAGACGGGAGTTCCATCTCGCCTCTATTCATCCATGGTGCCTGTGGAGTAGGCAAAACACATTTGCTGCAAGCGATTTGCAAACGAGCTGCAAAAACCTCGCCCGGAAAAGTACGATACGTCACAGCTGAACAATTCACAAATGAGTTTATTTCAAGCTCAAGAGCTGGTGAATTTAACCGTTTCAGGAATAGATACAGATTCCTCGATGTACTTGCGATTGATGATGTTCACTTTGTTGCAAGCAAAATAAAAACGCAAGAAGAGCTCCTGCATACTCTTGATGCCGCTGGTCTTCGCGGAGCAAAACTTGTGCTTGCTTCTGATGAGGACCCTCGGCATATTCGACGACTCAATCGTGCTCTTGCGAATCGATTTGTTGCTGGACTTATCGCCGAAATCAAACGCCCAGATCGAGAAACTCGCCTTGCTATCATTAAGCGGCTCACGGTTCAACATCAAATAGAATTAACCCAAGGTGCCATTGAACGGCTCGCAAGTCAATCGGTCGGTTCGGTAAGAGAAATCGAAGGTACAGTAACTCGATTGCGGGCAACAGCTTCGCTCATCATCACAGATAAAAATGCTGCTATTGGCTCAGAAATTGTTGAACGAGTGCTACGTGCAACTCCTCCAAATACCTTACCGATTCGAATCAACGACGTCATTGAGGCAACGAGCTCGAGAGCTGGTATTTCCGTTTTGGATTTACGGGGAAAATCCCGAGCTGCGAACATTGTTTTTTGGCGAAGTGTCGCATCCTACCTTGGAAGAAAACTCACAACGTTAAGTTATCCCGAGCTCGCAAGTGCCTTGGGCAGGAAAAACCACTCAACAGTACACGCGGCGGTAAAAAAGATGACCGAATTGCTTCGTCAAGAAGACACTACATATACACTTCCTAGTGAGACTATTGAGGTGGAAGAATTGATTGACCAATTAACCTGGTCGATTCGGTCACTCGCTAACGATAACAAATCGAAAAATCGCGCCTCCGAAAGGAATCGAGGCCGATAAAGAGAAGGGAAAGGCGCCCGTCAAATGGATGTGACGGGCTCCACCTTCTCTTCTCATAATTGCAGTCACACTTGATATTGCTGCTACAATCAAAATATGAAGATGTCTCATTTCGTTGTTGCAATCCTAGTATTCGCCAGCTCGGCGATTGCTTTCGCATCAAATAATACTGATAGGACAGATGCAGCCCTTCGCCAACTACAAAATGCCACGAAAAACCAGAGAGGTGGACAACATCTTTTGAATCTTGCTTCATTACGAAGTTTGAGAGACGAAGATCTCCGACCGTTCTTTTCGCAATTTACGCAGCATCCTGACTGGACTGTACAGGTACACGCGGTATTGGGAATAGCTGAACTCAGTGAAGAACAAACGATTGATCCTTGGCTTGTCCAACAGATTGCTCCAACGGCTCGAGAACATCTCATTGCTCATGCGCTTGATGATGGCTTCATTAAAAAAGAACAAATGCGTGCATTACTTAAATGGCCACCACTCGAATCAACGCCTCGGCTACTTCTTCTTGCTGATTTAAATGCACTCGGTGAAGAAATCGATTCTGACATGTTGCGCAAATTAACCAATTCAACTGACTTGAGTGTTGCAATGTTTGCATCGTTACTTTCTCAAGACAATAAAAACATTGAACAAACAACAAAGAGTCTTAGGCGTTCCACGAACAAAAATCGAGAGAATGCACTCCAACGAACACTGCAACTCATTCGGCAATATTCATTTACACAAGCAACGCCGTGGCTTCTCTCTTTGCTTGAAGATGGATCCGTGGCACTCACCCCTAACCAACGATACTGGACATTATTTACATTATTAACTGTTGATTCTAGTATCGGTATCGAAATTTGGAATAGAGAATTTCCAGAATCTCCCGAACGAAGAGATCAAGTTCGATATTTAATGCTAGTGCTTGAGGCGGGGATTGCGCCTAGTGAGCAAATGCGTGAACGATTACACATTGATCTTAAAGACCACCTTCTCGGGAACATGTTCAAAGCAGGGCAAATCAATGGGTTACGGTCCAAAGCCACAACGCAAGAAATTGACGCATTAACTAATCTCGTTCAACAAGGGCACCGAGATGCTATTGATTGGGCATTCCGACTAGCCGAGGATGTGCTCAAAGAAGAACAGTCAGAACGGTTCTATAAAGCGGTTTCTATTCTTCCAAAAGATGCAACCCAAAAACGAAAAGAAGCCGCAATCCGTGCGTTCACGAAACTTATCCAAGTGGCACCAAACACTGCATGGGAAATATTGCAAAAAGCAAAGGACGATAGTGAACAGCAAGAACTACTACTGCTCGCAATGCTTCAGTTCTCCAACGCCGATGCCATAGAACAGGCATCAAAACTCCGACGCATTGGCGTCAACAAAGCCGACGTGCTCGCGCTGTTGCTTGTTGCTAGAAGCGACTCGCCTCTACAACAAAAAGATCAAGAGTGCTTAGGAATCATTGCCTCTGGTGGAGGGCACTTAAGCCCATCACTAGAAACACAAGCGGCTTGGCTTTACCTAAAACGAATGGGTCTTGCAGACAAGGCACTTGCAGCAGTAAGCACACCGTAATTATCGTGTCGTCGAATATACCTCTAAGTTGCGCACATATAACTGACCGCGAACTCCGCGCAGCAAGCGATGCGTTACTTGGCGAACAACTTGCACTTGGCACATGGACAACTCGTTTTGAAAAATCCGTTGCAACTCATGCTGGGAGCAATTTTGCAATTGCAACTGGATCTTCTCATAGCGCAATGCACATTACGCTTGAGGCATTAAACATAGGCAAAGGCGATGAGGTCATCATCCCATCTTTTGCATTCCCCGCTGTAGCAGCAACGATTATTCGCCTAGGCGCCATTCCTACTTTTGTCGATTGCGATCCACGAACTCTGAATATGGACGCAAAAGATGTCAGTGCTAAAATTACTGATAAAACCAAGGCAATCATCGCAACACATACATTTGGAAATCCAGCGGGAATCGATACAATCTCGAGCATCGCGCAAGAACAAGAAATAACACTTATCGAAGATGCAGGGCAGGCGATTGGTTCCAAGTTGCGCAATAGACAAGTTGGGTCATACGGACGTGTAGCTATTTTTGCATTTCATTCGACATCCCAAATTACCTGTGTTGATGGGGGTGTTATTGTCACAGACGATGATGCACTAGCAAAAATGTGTAAATTGCGCCGTAACCATGGCCTTGCGAGCGATCCAACCATTTCAACAGACGAATTGAACCGAGTAAGAACTGACGAATTGATGCTTACAATCGGTCATGGATTTCGATTGAGTGAAGTCCACGCAGCAGTAGGTGTTGTGCAAATGAAACGGCTAGAGGAAATAATGGAACGCCGTAATCGAGTTGCACAGTGGTATACGAGGCGTCTAGGTGGAATAGCAACTATTTCTTGCCCAACTGTCGAAGAAGGAGTCGAGATGAGTTGGGATGGATTCGTTATTCGCCTCAATGACAACTTCTCTCGTAATGACCGAGATGAGATTATTCGAGGATTGCACCGTCATGATATTGGTGCTGCTGACTTCTTCCAATCAATCCCCACTATTCCAGTTTTTGCCAAACATGCGACAAACCAAGTTTGTCCGGTTGCAGAATCGATATCTCAACGAACAATCGCGCTTCCCTTTTATACCGCCATGACTCGCCGAGAGGTGGACATTGTCAGCCAAACATTAGAATTGATGCTCGCACGAGGATCTTTTTCAAGCACCTAACCGCACTTTGTTAGTTCAAGCTGTTTACCCTTTACAACTTCGACAACAGGCACTTCCTGGGTCGCTTCTTCTGAGGAAACGATAGCGTGAAGCACTTCAATTCTTCTTGTACCCTCAAGTGAATCGATTACGCTCTTTGCAAGCGAATAATCCATCTGAAGTATTTTTTCGGCTTCTTCCAAAGGTGTTCCATCAATTCGATTAAATACCACTTCTGCTTTTCTTCTACGACGATCGGTTGCAAAACTCGAAACAAGTACTGCGCCTAATCCCGCTAATAAAAAAATGTGCTTTGCGTAAGAAGCATTTGTGGCAGGTTGTAATGAGACAGCAGGATTATCTTGTACAGAGATAATTTCGATTTCTGCGTCTGAAACGGCTTCATGCACGAGGTCCGTGATTGCTTGAAGTGCAATTTCTTCTCCGCCTACTTGCTGCGATCGTCTATCAATCCATGATTGTGGCAAGGAGACACGTACCTTTGGCGTTGCATCATCAATCCAAGGAATAAATTCTGTCATCGAATTATTTCTTTGCATTTGAACCGTCACTACTGCAATCGAAAGACCAATTGCATTTTTTACCGCCGTTCGAATTTCCTTAGGGCTAAACTTTGTTTCTTCTAGCGATGGCACACCTACTGAAACAACGCCGAGTGTCGAATTGATTACATGAATATTTTCTGTTTCTAGCCCAGACGTGGCATCTGAAACAATTGTACGAATTGCTCCAAGTGTTGCAATTGTGATCGGACCGCTTATTGGCTCTACCATGACACATGCTGACATCTGTCGATGAGGTTGACCGATTCCTTGTTTCGAATCATCTGAGAGCACCACGCTTGCCTTCTTGACTCCTTTTAACTCTTCTATCATCTGAGCAAGTTCATTCTGTCGAGTAGTACGAAGAGCGTCACGTTTCTCCACAGATGATTTAGGCATATATTTCTGCCAAAATGGTCCGTTGTTTGACTCTGCAACTATTTCTAATTCTGTTGCGGGTGGGTCAACTTTTTTACGCTCATTTGACGTATCGCCGGAATATACAGACCAAAGGATGCCCGCTGTAAAGCCAATAAACCCAAGCAGAAGCAATGGGGGTTTCAGATTAGGGGTTAGTTGCATTCAAGCACCTGTAGTCTTTCACGAATCATCCTCTCCGTGTTTGCGCAATTCACACAAACCAGACACAACAACAGCGCATCCATGCACTGCACAGAGCCTATATCGGCACTGAAGCTCTTTTTTCGCCAATAAACAAAGAACTATCGATTTCATACGGATTTCAAATCTCACCCAAGACTTTTTGTACAAAAGTCTCGGGAAAAAAGCTAGAGAAGAAATATTTATGAGCGACGGATTTTAATAATCAAAATCATGCTCACGACCAACATCGAAACAAACAAGAAGGTAGTCAAGAGCGTATCGTCCTCTTGAAAACGCTCCTCAAGCACGATAGATTCGGACAACGAACCTGATGGCCAGCCAATGTCGAGTACTGTCGTTGTGCCTTTACGCTCAACCCCTACAACAGTAATACCCTCAGGAGACGAAGAGACTCCCCACCGACCCTTTGGGATTTTAAAAGAAGCAATTTCTACGAGACCTCCCTGTTGAATGCCAGACAATAATGCATTCTCGCCTACCGTTGTCACAAGAATCGGCCAATCGCTATGGCAAATCAAATCCACAAGTTTGCCGCTGTGTTCAAGTTTGTCTCTCCCCAACCAACCATCATCATGGAGATACCACATTTCAACACCTGAGTCATTTGGTACTGCGGCTATCAGTTTATCGTGCAAGAGTGCAACTTGCGCATGATTGCCTTCAAGTGTGTGCAGAATGTTCCACTTCCTATCTTGGTACTGAAATAATTCCAAAACACCATTTCCAGAATTACCAAACGCAAGAAGAGGCTTCTCCTGGTACAACAAAAAATCAGTTGGGTTCTCTCGCTCTTCGAACACGGCTTCCATAGTCGGCGCTTGCAAAGAAGCTCTTCTCGATGTGCTCGATCTAGTCAAACCAGAGAGTTGAACCTTATACAACCCTGTTCCAGAAGCCTCGTCGATAAACCACAGTGTCTTTTTATCTTGAGCAATCGCTAAAGGGCGTCGCGTAAGGGGGTGAATAACAACATACTGCGAAGCAGAAAAACGTTCGCACAATTCGTAATCTATATCTTGGTGTCTTGTAGAAAAGGCTGCGCTAGGATCAATATCACCAACGAACCAAAGTCCTGTCTCATTACCAGTTATCGCAAGCGGCGAACAGCATAAAGCACAAGCAAGTACGTGGTCAATCATCTTCTGCCGTACGTGTCCATACTGGTTTCAACGCTTCCTCTAAATATTCTAGATTAAAAACACGTTCCATAGGCTCATCAGAAACAATCGTAGAGAGCGATGAAAATGCTATTTTAATTTCGGTCTCTCCGCGGCTATCTGACAGGTCTATCAGACCTCCTGCATAAGGCCAATTGAGCGCATGAAGACCTTTTAGTTCTACTCCTATTCCTTTGTGATGAATCGCGTTTGATATATTTTCCCCATCACTAACCTTGATTGTAAGTGGGCGATGTGTTGCTGCATCAAACTCCATTGCCCATTCTCTTTGGTTCTCATCTACAAGCATCACAACATTGCCTTGCACTGTCAACTCGCCCTGTGGTAGAGATGAAAGACCGAGTAAGACCAATGCCATGTTGATATCCGTGAAAATTCCATGCTGACTGTTAAGCGTCAATGTTGTTTCTTCACCAAGTAAATCAAATAACCAATACTGTTCGTCATTTCCACCAAACCACATAAGCAATTCACCTAATTTTGAAATGCGAATAGAAACTTTTTTCCCTTGTTTCCAAAAATCCAAGTCGCCTTGGTCTTTATGTTTACCTCGATTATCCGACCAACGAAACTCGATGACTCCCCTGCCAACAAGTTCGTTGAAATGTTTTGTACGCTGGACCTGAAGTGATCGTATCTCTTCTGCAGAAATATCGAGTTGAGATATCCTTGCTTCTTCTATGCGCTGCGAACAGCCACAGAGGAGAAGGAAAAAAACAAAATACAGCCGCATCAAAAGTCGCCCTGCAAAATTTCACTTAATTGTTCAGATAAATCCTGAATTTCTTCCTCGGCAATTCTGGGATTTTTTACTCGAATCGGCTCGCCTTCAACGCCTTTAAATTGCAGCAGCCAAATCTCACCAAATTCCGCATTTTCTCGACCAACAAGCTTCAATTTGCGTTTTCGAAGCAAAACGAGCGCCAAAATATATCGAAATGCTATGCGTTGCGGACGTTCGTCGTCGGCAAGACGATCGAATAAATCGGCCAGTACGGCATCGTCAATGCTGATTTTTTCCTTTTTTTCTGAATCGGAGACAACATAGCGCCAATGACTAAAAAGCCGGTCTGGTCTTTCGCCGCCTTCCCATGCAGCAAGACAATAATCAAGCCGATCGAAGCCCTCATCCTCCTCACGTTCGCATAATGTAGCCATCGCTGGCTGGTTTTTGGGGAGGGACTCGCCTGTTGCTGCGCAAATTCCTGTGGGTTGAGAGACACCTTGTGTATTTCCAAATCGTGACATATATGAGAATCCTACGGGATAAGCGTATACTTAGAGTATATGGATTGGAATATTAATGGATATTACGTTCTAGAGACAGTAATTGAACTCTCTATTATTTGGATTATTCTGTTTTTAGCCTTCGGGTTTCTTCAGGGAACACGTGGCGGCGGTGTCATTCGTGGTTTGTTCATTTTGCTTTTGCCGCTCTGGTTGCTGCAAATGGTGTCAGCACGGTTTGCACTTTTTGACAGACTCGACTATTTTGCTGACCAATTTTTAACCGTTTTATTTTTACTTCTCATCATAATTTTTCAACCTGAACTTCGTCAAGCAGCTATTCGTGTAAGTCAGTCAGGCATGTTTGCAAGATTTAGAAAACTGTCTTCGGTTGGTGGAACAACTATTTCTGCGATTGCAGATGCTTCTGTGTTTCTTGGAAGAAATCAATTCGGTGGACTTATTGCCGTTGAAAGGGAAAACAGCACGAGCGACCATGTCATTGGCGGACAATCAATAGAAGCGGAAGTGAGTTCCCCACTACTACAGTCCATCTTTTGGCCAAACAATCCTTTGCATGATCTTGGCTTAGTGATTAATGGAGATCGAATAACTAAAGCGAGTGTACAGTTTCCGCTTGCTGATGAATCGGCAATGCTTTCTGCTGATCTCGGATCAAGACACCGAGCAGGTGTTGGATTATCAATGCGTTGCGATGCGCTTATTATTATTATCAGCGAACAAACAGGACGTATATCATTCGCAGATCACGGCGAGTTAACGTTTATTAATCGCGATAATGTGGAAAGTGAACTTGCAAAAAGACTTAACCCCACAATAGAAGAAACTATACAAGAACAAACACAAACTGAAGGTTCGACTGCACCTACTACCTCTTCTACGGAGACTGTAGAATGAAGCGCAAGGATGACACTATTGCAATTTTATTTGTAACTGTATTGACGATTATTATTTGGATTTGGGCTGCTGGCAAAACAAAATACACTTCCGAAGAAAGCGTAACGCTGTATCTTTCTCCACCCGCTGGCTCCACAAGCACTATTTCTCCCGAATCAACCTCCGTCAAACTTTTTCTCTCTGGCTCACGTTCGGCAGTAGACGCTGCAAAATCCGCGTGCAAAAATGGTTTGCATTTAACCCTTAACGAACAAGATGAAATTTTAACGTTGCCTGATGTCTCGTCAAGAATATCGGCACTCGATACCTTCAAAGATACAGGGGCAACAATTGATGAAGCAGAAGCAGACACATTCCCTCTCGCGATTCATACCGTTGTGTTGGTTGAGGCTTCCGTAGAGGTTGACCTTCCAAACTTCACGATTAGTGGTGATATTACGCTTGATCCCGCAACAGTCATGCTACACATCCCAATTGAACTTCGTAAAACTTTGCCAGAAGCAATGATTGTTAGCGCCACAGTCAGCGAAACCGTTTTACAACAACTTCAACCGGGAATTGATTATGAACGAGTTGGTGTTATTCAATTGCCTGAAGAACTTGAATCAAAAGGTGTCACCGCAACTCCAAGCCGTATTGAAGTGGGGTTCAAGATTCGATCCAGCACGAAAACAAAAGAACTTGATCAAGTCAGAGTGTTAATCGCAGGGCCAGCAGAAGATTATGCGGCATACTCTGTCACACTCCCGAGAAAAGTTATTACGAACGTCACAATTGAAGCAGATGCTGAAATAATTGATGGCATAGATGCAGGAGATGTAAAAGTATTTGCCATACTTCGTCTTGCTTCTAGTGATATGGCACAACGAATTCCTACAAAACGAATCACTACCTTCCTCGCCATCACAGACGACGGAACCGGACATGAACTTGCAGCAAGCGTTGAAGACCATGCACTCCTTGATATCGAACTTGTGATAGTGCCCGCCGAAGAGCCAAGTAACCAATAAATTAACCCTCGGTTATGACCAGCGAGAGGCGAACCACTCTTTTTTACCACGTTTAAGTAAGATTGTTGAGTCGTGAAGAAGATCGTCCGTGGTAAGGATTCGTTCAATTGCATCGTCACCAACGAGTTTTTCGCCGTTAATTGCAACGGAGCCATTCTTTAAAAACTCTCTTGCTTCACGCTTACTCTTACACAAATCTGTCTGTGGCAAAAGTTCTACTAATGAAGCTGATTCACTCCCAAGCGAACCCTTTGAAAAATCTCCGCTTGGTACTTCTGCAAACACTTCGGACAACATCGTTGCGTCTAGTGACGTAATGTCGCCGCCAAACAATGCTTTCGCTGCCTCGTTACATCGAGAAACATTCTCATCTCCATGAAAAATTTTCGTCATTGCATCCGCAAGCGCTTTTTGTGCGGCGCGTTGATGCGGTGCTTCATTATGTTCTTTTTCAATTGATTCAATTGTTTGTTGATCTAAAAATGTAAACCAACGCAAGAATTTTCCAGCGTCTTCGTCTGGAATATTCAGCCAATACTGGTGAAATGCGTATGGACTCGTGCGATCTTCTGTAAGCCAAATAGCACCTTTCTCAGTTTTGCCAATTTTTGAACCATCGCTTGCTGTCACAAGCGGGTTTGTAATGCCCGCTCCTCTGAATTGGTTCTCTTGCGCATCAATCATATCCCTACGAATTAAATCGATGCCTGCAACTATATTTCCATACTGATCGCTACCTGCTATTTGAACAGTGCAATCCATCTCGCGGCGTAAATGCAAAAAATCGTACGCTTGCAAAATCATGTAACTAAACTCTGTGTATGAGATGCCTTGTTCGCGATTATTCAATCGATCCTTCACTGAATCTTTTTGAATCATCGTATTCACCGAAAAGTGTTTACCAACATCCCTCAAGACATCAAGGAAACCAAGCTCACATAACCAATCAGCATTGTTCACAATGATCGCGGCGTTCTCTCCTTCAAAATCAAGGACTTTAGAAAAAGAACGTAACTGCCCTTCGATATTAATTGCTACTTGTTCCTGTGAAAGCAATTGCCTTTCAGCGTCTTTCCCTGAAGGATCGCCAATGAGTCCGGTACCACCACCCATTAAAACTATGGGTTTGTGCCCAGCAAGTTGCCAATGGCGAAGCATTTTAATTGGCATGTAATTACCAATTGTAAGGGCGTCTTTCGTTGGATCAAAGCCGCAATATGCAATCCTTCGCCCACTTCCAAGATGTTCCTGCAATTCATCTCCACCAGTAGTTTGGTGAAGCAGCCCACGCCATTTAAGTTCATCAAGAAATTGCATCTTTGTAGTTTACCGCCAGAGAGCGACCTCGTAACGTGTTTGCTTTCTATTCAAGAAAATCAGGAGAAATACAGGTAACGCCAAGTATAGTGGCATCGAAATTACAAGCTGTGCGAGAAACATCCCCTGCACTTCGTTATTTTGGCTTACTAATTCCATACGTGGAGCCCAGTTAGCCCAAGCAGATGCGAGGATAAACAATATGTAGAGACCTGACCAAATGAGCAACGTTGCCTTTGCTTTGGGTGCTCGTTGCAACAATGCCATGCCAGAGCCTGCAAGTACTACTGAAAACACTATATTCAGCAGAGAGGTGAGAGTGGCTATCCAAGTAGCGGGCTCTGTTTCTTTGAGCTGCTTCGTTAGTTCTTCGCTGAGTTCTCCATCTCCAAAGGGTATGGCGGTATGCAGCTGTTCTATTTCAGCCATACCCGAAAGTGCAAGGCAGCCTCCAAAAAGTGATAACCCACCAACGACAATACAAACTGCGCCGATTGTCGTTGGCCAAGTAGAGGTGTATTGCAAACTTTGCTCTTGAGATGATTCCATCTAGAATTGTCGAAGAAACCGAGCGTCGTTTTCAAAAAGCCAACGGATATCTTGAATACCGTACTTGAGCATAGCAACTCGTTCAATGCCAAGACCAAATGCGTATCCCTGCCACTTGTCATTGTCGTACCCAACCTGATCGAACACATTTGGGTCTACCAGACCGCAACCACCAATTTCAACCCACTGCCACTTCCCTTTGATTTTCATCTTCATATCAACTTCAGCGGAGGGTTCGGTAAATGGAAAGAAACTTGGTCGGAATCTAACTTCGGCTTCTTCGCCAAAATACGATTTTGCAAATTGAAACAAGGTTGTTTTCAAATCCACCATAGAAACTTTTGGTGCTACGAGCAAGCCCTCGCATTGATGGAACATGCTGAAATGCGTTGCATCGTGCGTGTCGGGTCGATAGACACGACCAACTGCGATAATCTTTATTGGTGGCGGAGTTGATTCCATCACACGAATTTGCACTGTAGATGTTTGGCTACGAAGCATTCGATCGCCGCCCATAAAAAAGTTGTCAATTGGATCGCGTGCAGGATGATCGTCTGGAATATTCAATGCATTAAAGTTGTGATATTCATCTTCCACTTCTGGACCATACGCAACAGAAAATCCCATTCGGCTGAATACTTCAGTAATACCATCAATAGTTTTCGTGATGATGTGCCTGCGTCCCAACGCAACGTCATTTCCCGGTTCGGTCACATCCATTGGAGGTCTTGCCGAGGAACTTCGAGCAAGTTCTTTTTTTCGAGCATCAAAAGCGCCCTCGAGGGCGGTTTTGACTTCGTTCAATCGTTTCCCAACTTCTGGCTTATCTTCCTTGGAGACGTCCTTCATCAAAGGCATAACACCCTTTAGGCGCCCCTTTGAGCCAAGATAGGAGACCCGCCACGATTCTAATCCATCGATTGAGTCAACCATGCCGATTTCGCCAATAGCATCATCTCGTAATTTATCGAGCGTTGCGAGCATCTGCGCATGATACCGAGTTTTGACGCACCCCCCTCACCAAGGGATCTGGCCCCATGGAGAAAAAAAATTCCTTTTTCTCTTAGAGTCAACAAGGGAGTATCAAAAAAACAGCCCCGAGAAGATCTCGGGGCTGCTAAAAATCAAAAATATCGACGATTAATCTTCAGTTTTTTCAACATCATCAGATGATGCTTCAGTTTCTGATGCTTCTTCAGCAGAGTCGGTTTCTTCAACTTCAGCAACCTCTGTAGTTGCTTCTGTGGCCTCAGTCACTTCTTCCGCTGTTTCAACCACTTCTTCAGCAATCGCTACATCTACCACTTCTTCTGCTGCTTCTTCTGCAACTGGTGTCGAAACGAGAACCTTTGCAGCAAAATCGCGGCGACGTTGTTTTTGGGTTCGGCGACGGGAGTCACCGCCACCAACTTGTGGACCTTCTTCTTCACCGACAAGTTGCAATACAACCAAATCTGTGCCGTCACCAAGTCGACGTTTGCCAATTTTGATGATACGAGTGTAACCGCCATCACGATCGGCGAATTTAGGCGCAACAGCAGTCAAGATATGTTGCACAAGGCGAGGCGCTTTTCGAACTTCACCGTAACGGTTGAATTCGATTGAATCCTCGCTAGGCAAATCGAAGTGATTATTTTGTTTCGCCGAATCTGGCACGTTTGGATCCGCAACCCAAACATGAATCTTACGGTCATTGACCATCTGTTCAATACGCTTTCGTGCATTAAAACCACCACGTTTAGCAATAGTGATAATCTTTTCTACAAATGGTTGGACTGCTTTTGCTTTAGGCATAGTCGTTTCAATCTGGCCGTGTTCAAAAAGTCCAGCAGCGAGGTTGCGAAGCATTGCTGTGCGATGCTCGCTATCTCTACACAATTGTTTTCCATGAATTCTATGTCGCATGGTCGTACTCCTTACAAAGCGCCAGTAACGCTTCGATTATTCATCACCTTCTGAAGAACCGATGACTTCATCACCTGGCTCATTGCTATCATTACATTCTTCTATTCCTGCTGAAAGGAATTCGTCTGTGTCATCGCATCCGAAATCATCGCTAAAACTATCATCACCTTCTTCCGATGGTGGAAGATTGACTGTTCCATCAACACCTGGAGGCAATTGCATTCCAAGGGTTAAGTTCAAGTCATCTAGTTTCCGTTTAATTTCACGAAGCGAAGTTCGACCAAAACTTCGAATTCGAAGTAATTCACGATCATTGAGCGACACAAGTTGTGCAACTCGGTCAATTGATGCGACTTCCAAACAGTTCGAAGAACGAACTGTCAAGTCAAGATCAAGGATTGACATATTAAGTTTACGGATAAGCTCTTCATCAACCGCTGCTGCTGCTGCTGCTTCAACGCTCACCACTTTTGTACCAAGAGAATCGAACTGAACAAAAGCATTAAGGTGCTTTCGAAGAATCTTCGCCGATTCAACGAGGCACATTTCAGGGCTTATTGTTCCATCGGTCCAAATATCGAGGATCAAACGGTCAAAGTTTGTTTGTTGACCAACACGAGTATTCTCTACACGGTATCGGACACGTTGCACTGGACTAAACGAAGCATCGATTGGAAGTTCGCCAATCACTTGTTCGTCTTTCGTTGCATATTGTTCTGCCGCTGGGACGTAGCCGCGACCGCGCTCAATGGTAAGTTCCATTTCAAAGTCAACTTTGTCGGTCAACGTTGCAATCACGTGATCTGGGTTGTGGACAGTAACTGATGAATCTGCTTCGATGAGATCAGCAGTTACTTCACCAGGACCTGACGCTGACAATCGTAGAACCTTAGGTTCCTCCGAGTCAACGTCAACGATTAAGCCCTTCACGTTCAAGACGATGTCAACCATGTCTTGCTTAACGCCTTCAATTGTGCAGAACTCATGCTCAGCACCTTTGACACGAATTGATGTAATTGCTGAGCCTTCAATAGTGCTTAGCAAAATTCGGCGGAGTGAGTTTCCAATCGTTGTACCAAAACCGTTTTCAAATGGTTCAACGATAAATCGACCAAATGTTTCGGTTGCTGACTGTTCTTCTAAAATTACACTTGCGGGGAGTTCTAGTCCTCGCCATCGTACATGCATCATTGCTCTATCCTCTTTGACAGTGGCTTCTAGCCAAAATTAACGCCTTACTTGGAATCGGAACGCAATGGCTGTCAAACCCATCACGCCCATCTCCAAAGGGCGACAAATACACTTACTTAGACACGGCGTTGTTTCTTAGGACGACAGCCGTTATGTGGAACACCAGTATGATCTTCAACAGCAGTAACTCTCAAACCATTTTGTTCGAGTGCTGTAATCGCTGAATCACGACCACTGCCTGGACCTTTTACGCGAATTTCAACTTCAGTCACACCCATTCGGCGACCCTTGACCGCAACTTTTTCCGCAGCTCGGGCTGCAGCAAATGGTGTTGCCTTACGAGCGCCCTTAAAACCAACTGTGCCCGCTGAATCCCAACAAAGAGTTTCACCACTGAGGTCAGTCATTGTGACTATCGTGTTGTTGAATGTTGCTTTGACATGGACAAGTGCCTTGCCAATATTTTTTCGTATCTTTTTCTTAGCCATAATTCTCTATCCTTTTTCGCTCATGCGATTCCACATCGATATCGCTGGAACCTTGCGAGTGAAACGACAACGTGCCGAATCACTAATTACCCTTTAACGCCCTTCTTACCTGCAACAGTCTTCTTACGACCCTTGCGAGTTCGAGCATTACATCGAGTACGTTGGCCGCGCGTTGGCAAGCCTTTACGGTGACGTTCGCCTCGGTAAGACCGAATATCGCGTAACCGTTGAATGTTTTGTTTTACTTGGCGGCGAAGTGTACCTTCAACAAGTACATTTTCATCAAGATATGCTGCAATGAGACCAACTTCGTCATCGGTAAGATCACGAGATTTTTTGTCTGGATTTATTTTGGCTGCTTCCAAAATATCGTCCGCAATCTTTGGCCCAATGCCATAGATATAACGAAGCGAATATCGCACCTTCTTGTTTTCTGGGATGTCTATACCTGCAATACGTGGCATATTTGTTCTCCAATCTCTAAGACAATTCCGGGAGGAAATACTTCCGGGTTAGCCTTGTCGAGCTTTCAATCTTGGGTTCCTCTTATTGATAACGTACCGCTTGCCTTTTCGTATGACGATTTGGCAATCTTTCGTTCTTCGTTTAATACTACTTTTTACTTTCATAATGCTTACCTCTAAATTCTTGATGAATTAGTGTCTATATGTGATTCGTCCCTTGGTCATGTCGTACTGACTAATTTCAACAGTTACTTTGTCTCCCGGAAGAATGCGGATGTAAAACCGACGCATTTTTCCACTTATGTACGCAAGTATTTCATGCCCATTTTCAAGTTTCACTTTGAATCTTGCGTCAGGTAGTGCTTCAATAACTTCTGCGTCGAGAGTAATTTTTTCTTCTTTAGCCATTCGTGTACCGATTATGCTCTTGTTGGCCTCCTTGATGAACCACCTGAACGACTTCGAGCCGGCGAATCGTGAAATCCTTTGTAATTACGCATGAGGAGGTTTGCTTCAATTCGCTGAATCAAGTCAAGACCAACACTCACAACAATCAACAACCCCGTTCCGCCCAAGAAACTTGAAACGAAAAATGGGATTTGCATTTCTTTTGATACAATTGACGGAATAACTGCAATGATTGCAAGGAATCCAGCTCCGACATACGTAATTCTTTCTACTACCGTTTCTAAATATTCTGCAGTCCGTGGACCAGGACGTAAACCGGGGATAAAACTTCCATTATCGCGAAGTTGCCGTGACATGTCTTCAGGGCTAAACACAATTGTTGTCCAAAAGTAACTGAAGAAGTAAATCAGAATAATGTAGAACACGATATATGGGTATTCTCCCATTTGGAAATTCGCGTTCAAAAACGATGTTGTAGCAACCCACCAACTTGCCGAATCTGGCGTCGCAGTTGCTGACGACTGCAGATAACCAAAGAACGCAGATGGGAAAATCAAAAGTGAACTACCAAAGATAATTGGCATAACGCCTGCATGATTTACGCGAAGTGGTAAGTAGTGACGAGCTCCACCGTAGGTCTTGCGTCCACGAGTATGCTTTGCCTGCTGAATCGGGATTCGCCTCTGCGCCACTGTAATGAGTATTGCACCAGCAACCACAAATACAAAGGCTCCAACAAGGAAAAGCACACCAAGAATACCGATGTTGCTACCCGCTTGTTGTGATGTACTAAAGTTATCCCAAACCCATGTTAATGCTTGAGGCATTCGAGCAATAATTCCTGCAGTAAGAATAAGGGAGACGCCATTTCCGATGCCATACTTGTCGATTTGTTCGCCAAGCCACATCAAAAACACACTTCCTGCAGTTAGAGCCGTTACGCCTGCAAGGTAGAAAACAATAAGC
>PVBE012480824.1_pt1 | contig 20964 bp, 18 predicted proteins | sample 1631181 | NCBI WGS metagenome assembly PVBE01 (sample SAMN08397723, study PRJNA350692) | Marine metagenome, whole genome shotgun sequencing project. | isolation source: water | place: Pacific Ocean | collected 2012-04 | reverse complement strand
GCCTGGAGTAGTGGTGCTGTCTATGGATTCATAGGCACACCAAAGAGTGATTACACCTGGAAGAGTGGGCCTGGCCAAGCATTCAGCGACCACTACCACCGCCTCAAAGGCAGTGAATGGGATCCCTGGGAATGGAGCTTGATGCGATCGAATCGCTGCAAGCTGGTGGCGATGCGAGACCAGCTCACCGCACGAGGGCTGCGAGGCCATGGGGTCGCAGCCCTCGCACCTGGCAACCCAATGATGGACGGGATCAAGAACGAGGCTTTACCCGAAGCACTCAAACGATGCCGTCGACTGCTCTTGCTCTGCGGCAGTCGCATGCCCGAAGCCGGGATGAATTTCCAGCGACTGCTGCAAGCCTTGGATCGAATCAATAGCCATTTACCCCTGGCGATCCTCGTGGCCCTGGGGTCGCAGCCGAGTCTTGACCACCTTCAAGCCTTGCTGAAGGCTGAGGGCTACAGGCCATCCCTGCCGCCTGTGGATTCCATTGGAGCCCATTCATGTTGGGTCAAAGGAGCTCAACTCGTCCTGCTCGGACCTGGCCAATTCAACCGCTGGGCACCTTGGGCCGAGGTCGGTGTTGCGACAGCCGGCACCGCAACGGAACAACTCGTAGGCCTTGGCATCCCTGCCTTGTCCCTACCTGGAGCAGGCCCGCAATTCAAACGTGGTTTTGCAAGACGTCAAAGCCGCCTCCTTGGAGGAGCCGTCCTGCCATGTGGAAGTCAACAAGCACTTGCAGAAAGGCTGCAACTTCTCCTGCGCGACGAACCGCTTCGCCGGCAATTAGGCCTGCAAGGAATCAAGCGAATGGGTGCATCTGGCGGCAGCGCTGAGCTTGCCGCTCTCGTATCGCAACGGCTCCTAAAACATCAGGCTTGATAACAAGGGCAGGCCTCCGATGTCGGATACTGAACCCCTGCAGCAATAAGCAATCCAGCCATGGCGACCATCCAGGACCATGACTTCGTGAAAATCTGCGCCGAACTGGCCAGCTGCCTCAGCATCAGCCTCTCCTCTGCTCGGAGAAAGGTTGAGCTCGCAGCAAGCCAAGCCAATGCCAAAGGCCTAGACGCTCAAAAGAGCATTGCCCAAGGCCTCCTGGAAGCAGCTCGTTCAAGACCTCAAAAAGGAGAAGGATCTCCTGGCACGCAACTTGACCAACTCCTGGAAGCCGTGGCGAGTGATGAGAATTTCATGGTCGAAGACTGAGCCAAGCCTCTCTTCAGACCTGCCAATAATCGATTCTCTAACAACAATCAATGCTCAAAGGTGTGCGTGAACCGCATCCGATCAAGCTCCGCCATCACGGGAATACAACCAAAGCAACGCTGAGCTAACTGCCAGCGTTGCTCTCTTTTCAGCATGGTCTCCAGCTTTTCCCGGGCCGCGAGCAGATAGCGAGCATCATTGGCTGCATAAACCAACTGAGCTTCGCTGAGTTCCTCCACCCTGCCCCAATCACTGCTCTGAGCCTGCTTATCAAGTTCAACTCCGACAAGCTCTACCACCAAATCCTTGAGCCCATGCCTGGGTGTGTAGGTACGAGCCAAACGACTGGCCACCTTCGTGCAAAAAATCGGCGCCACAGCAATCCCCAAGCCACTGGCCAAGGCCGCAACATCAAAGCGAGCGAAGTGGAACACTTTCTCAATCGAGGCTGACTCCATCAAGGCTTGCAAGCGAGGCGCCTTTGTCTGGCCCAACCCAATTCTGACGCAGGCCACATGATCAGCAGAGTCGCAAAGCTGCACCAAGCAGAGACGATCGCGACCATGAATGAGCCCCATGGCTTCGGTGTCAACAGCGAGAGCTGAAGCCTTCCCATAGCGTTCAGCCCAATCGGCAGCGAGATCCCCGTCAAAGACGGCAAAACTGGCAGGAGTAGCAGAGAATTCGGCCATGAGGCGAAACGGCACGAGGCCAGCAAGATGCACACCACTGTGGATCGGCAAGGTGGACCGGCAAGAGAGCATCCGCTCGTTCGTTTCAGCTGACCAGGGCTTTCAACTGATCGGATGTTTCAACTGATCGGATGTTTCAACTGATCAGGTGTTTCAGTTGAAAAGTGTCAGCCATCTGAGCTAGAGCTGGTAAAGCCTCTCGGCCGCTGTGCTCTCAACACAAAAATCATCAAGCACCTGCCTGGCCGATATCGAAAGATATTTTTTCCAGCCACCACCACAATTTCTAGACCTAGAACTTGCTGTCTGCTGGGTCCTCGCATGCCTACGCCAAGAAGATAACTATCCAACCGGCCTGCTCCAACAATTGCAGCTTGAACAGCCCCAACTTCGCCTTTCAGAAACTGTTCTGCAGCACGCTCTCGATTTTCTGGAACAACAAGGTTCGATTACGAGCTACAGCAAGCGTTGTCCAAGCCGCGGCCGCCCGCGTCGCATGCTTCGGTTACTTCCGCAAGCAAGAACTGATGCGAATCGGCTGATCGAACATTGGCAACGTTGGTTAAGTAGTCACGGCCTGACAACGCCCTAGAACAAGTGGGCACACCCATGGGTGCTCGTTGCAATGACATCAGCCTTTTCCTCGACCCTGCTGCTCACATTGCTACTTGCCATCGGGCTGTTTTTCTTTATTCGAGCGGCCAGTAAAGACCGCACCACAGTTGTTGACGTTCACTCGCCACGACCGCCATTGGAAGTACTCAATGGCATGAGCCTCTGGCTGGAAGAGCGTGGATGGACGCGTGATGGAGGCGATGCAGACCAGCAATTGCTTCGCTTTCGAGGCAGCGTCGCCTCCAGCAGAACCCTTGCCATTTTGCTTTCGATACTTGCGGGTATTGGAGCCAGCTGTCTGGGCTTGGTGTGGCGCCAGATTTTTTCCCAACTTGGCTGGTGGCCTTTGCTGCTAGCCAGCCTGGGCCCCCTCGCAGGTGTGATCTACAGCCGTCGAGCCAATCGCATGGAAACGCTTGAGCTTCGCTTGCTCAGCGACTCCAATAGTCAGGGAAGCAACCTACGGCTGCGAGCACATCGTGATGAGCTCATCGCCCTTGAGCTGGAACTCGCCCCAAGCCTGGAGCTCGCCAGTGATGGTTCACTGCTCTCATCCCCCATCTAAATAGATGCCAAATCACAATGGGGGACGACTGAAACGCGGCATCCTTGCTGGAGGAGCCAGCATCACGATCAATATTCTTTTGCTTGGCATTGCAACTGATGCAGAAGCGCAAACCCAGCCACCAGAAATTGGCACAGCAACTGTTGGCACAGCAACTAAGGCAGAAGCGCTAGCCCCAAAGAAGCAAAAGCCACCGCAAATCGATCAACAACTCACAGGTCCCCGCACACGCGTAAGCGGCACCTGGGTTGGCCATCAATCAGTGCCTGCCTCCACCCCCATTCTTGTGATGGCAGGCCACGCCGATTCTCAAGCCATGCATGGTGCTGGAACGCCCGGAGCCGCTGTGGATTTGCATGGAGCAGCACCTATGGACCCCACGATGCGAGACGAGCTGTATTGGAACCGGCTGGTGCGCGATGCCGTGGTGAGTAACGGACAACTGCGCGGCCTGAATATCAAGGCCTACGACCCTGGGACACTTTCCATCCCCAATGCAGAGGATCCACGTACCAATTGGTCTGTGGCACGCAGCCAATCAACCAAAGGCGATTACATCCTGGAAATTCACTTCGATGCTTACAGCCCCTATGGATTTGGATCAGGGCTGATCCCGGCCATCAATCGAATGCCAAATCGACTCGATGAAAGCCTGGCGATCAGCTTCGGCCGCTTTCCCCGCCTCTTTCGCGGCGGACTCGGAGGGCCGCGGCGTGGCATCAGCATTCTTGAAATCGGCATGCTGGAAGGGAAGCTAGAAACCAGCCTCCGCGACCCAAAGACACGAGAAGCAACGATTCAATCGATCGCCCACCGCATCAGCCAATCTCTTGCGGTGGGCATGATGATGCCCTCAAAAGCTTCTAATCAACAGCCTGGTGAGGCCGGCATCGCTCCTCGAGCGATGAATCCTCAAACCAATCCTGAGGTCGAGTAAACAAATCGGTGAGCAAGGCTTCCCGAGAACCTTCAGCAGGCTTATAGCCGTATTCCCAACGAACCAAAGGTGGCAACGACATCAAGATCGACTCGGTGCGGCCATTGGTCTGCAAGCCAAAAATCGTTCCCCTATCCCAAACCAAGTTGAACTCTGCATAACGTCCACGCCGATAAAGCTGGAATTGCCGCTCTCGATCGCCATAGGTCTGCTGACCACGTTTCTCAGCAATCGGCACATACCCAGGCAGGAAGGCCTTGCCACAAGCCTGGCCCAAATTGAACAGCTGTTCCCAAGTCTTTGGATGCGATCCCAAGTCCCGAGACACTGAAGCGGCCAAACCTTCAGGATCTTGGCCCTTATAGAGCACTCCAGAACCGTCCTGATAGTCGTAAAAGATCCCACCAATGCCACGGGTCTCGCCACGGTGCTTCAAGAAGAAATATTCATCACACCATGGCTTGAAGGCTTTGTAGAGCTCAGGGCTCACCGAATCACAAGCCTGTTGATGTAGCCGATGAAAGTGACGTGCATCCTCAAGGTATGGATAAAACGGTGTGAGATCAGCCCCACCACCAAACCACCAAACCGGACCTGCCTCGAAGTAGCGGTAATTGAGATGAACCGTAGGGATATAAGGATTGCGTGGATGGAGAACCATCGAGGTGCCAGTCGCAAACCAAGGGTGACCTTTGGCATCAGGGCGCTGGTTAAGGATCGACGGCGGCAACTCCTCGCCATGCACCTCAGAAAAGTTGACTCCGCCCTGCTCAAAGACAGCACCATCACGCATCACCCGGCTTCGTCCGCCACCACCCTCAGGGCGCTCCCAACTTTCCTCTAAGAAACTGGCTTGGCCATCAAGTTTCTCAAGACCTGCACAGATCTCATCTTGCAGCCCAAGCACCATGGCGCGAGCTCTTTCTCGAGAATCAGCCGGCGGCATTGAACCGGGATTCCCATCGCCACCGTTCACAAGCCAAATAGCATCTCTGCCTACTGTAGAACAGTAAAGGCATCACGTTGTTTTCGGTTTTCAGATTTACTTATTTCTGCTTTGTCTTGTATTCATTTTAGGCATTGCATGGATCAGCGAAACCAAACCATTCACGAAAAGCCCTCATAAGATCAACTTGACACGAAAGAAAGGCATGGCCACGGCCGAGCAGGCAAGGATCGTCTTAGATGCTGTCAAGGATTCTGGTAGCGGTCGTTCAGCTGTAGAGCTGGGCTGGATTGATCAAATCCGCCTAAACCCACCGCGTGCTTTGGTGCGACTCACCCTGCCGGATTATGCGCAAAGCCAGAGGGCTCGACTCGCGCAAGAGACCAAACAGATTCTGCAAAGCCTGGAAGGCATCAAAGAAGTGCAGATTGAACTCGGCAACGCCCCAAGCCAAGGAGAAATCGGCCAGGCCGGACATGGGCAACCAGCAGAACTTCAAGCCATCCCCGGCGTGCGACAGGTCATCGCGGTAAGCAGCGGCAAAGGTGGGGTTGGCAAAAGCACCGTGGCCGTCAATCTTGCCTGTGCACTTGCTCAACAAGGCCTAAAAGTGGGCTTATTGGATGCCGATATATATGGCCCCAATGCCCCAACCATGCTTGGAGTCGCCGATCGCACCCCAGAGGTAACCGGTAGCGGCGCTGATCAACGCATGATCCCCATCGAAAGCTGCGGAATCGCCATGGTTTCCATGGGGCTACTGATCGAAGAGAACCAACCTGTGATCTGGCGCGGCCCCATGCTGAATGGAATCATTCGCCAATTCCTTTATCAGGTCGACTGGGGGGAAAGAGATGTTCTGGTCGTTGATCTCCCACCGGGAACAGGTGATGCCCAACTTTCTCTAGCCCAGGCCGTTCCAATGGCGGGGGTGATCATCGTGACCACGCCTCAGAAAGTGTCGTTACAAGATGCACGACGAGGGCTGGCCATGTTCAAACAAATGGGTGTCAAGGTGCTGGGAGTCGTCGAAAACATGACCGCTTTTGTTCCTCCCGATCAACCAGAACGCCAATACGCCTTGTTTGGATCTGGTGGAGGCGAACAACTGGCCGCTGAAAGCAATACGCCTCTACTCGCGAAGATTCCGATGGAGATGCCCGTTCAAGAGGGTGGCAACAATGGCCAACCGATCGTGATCAGCCGCAAAGATTCCGTCAGTGCAAAGGCCTTCCAGGAGTTAAGCCAGCGGGTTAGGGAACACGCTTCCCACAACAGCTAACAATGCTCTCGAGCCAAGGCAGGCACAACTCAGCCGTGGGCTTCCGTCATTCGGGAAGCATGCAGTGGTTGAGAAAGCTTGACGTTGTGCTCTGGGGTGTCCCACTCAGCATGGTTGTGCTGGCTGGAGTGCTGATTGCCAGCACCCAGCGGCAAGCTGCTTATGCCGATTGGCATCACCATTGGATCACTGCCGGGGTTGGGATTGCAATCGCTCTAATCCTGGAAAGGATGCCCTTGAAAAGGTTGCAGCCGCTGCTGATTCCTCTATTCGTCCTGACTATTTTGAGCTTGATTGCCGTCCGCCTCATCGGCACCTCAGCTCTTGGAGCTCAGCGCTGGCTGAGTATCGGTGGATTGCATGTCCAACCGTCGGAATTTGCCAAGCTGACAATCATCCTCCTGCTAGCAGCAGTCCTTGAAAGGCACCCAGTCGAGCGCCCAGTGGACCTACTCAGGCCGATGGGCATCCTGGCCTTGCCCTGGCTGATGGTTTTCATCCAGCCAGACCTTGGTACCTCGCTTGTCTTCGGAGCCATTCTGGTTACAAGCCTCTATTGGTCTGGCATGCCCTTGGAATGGGTTTTGCTGCTCTTATCGCCTTTCCTTACAGCCCTGCTTGCAGGATTAATGCCCTGGGCCCTAATGATTTGGATCCCAGCGATTGGCTTGTTGGCCTATCGATCTTTACCTTGGAGAAAGATTGCTGCTTCGATAACCCTGACATTGCAGGGGCTCCTGGCCTTGATCACCCCATGGCTTTGGCTTCATGCACTTAAGGACTATCAACGCGAACGACTTGTTTTGTTTCTGGATCCTGCCAAGGATCCTCTAGGCGGTGGCTATCACCTTCTACAAAGCACTGTCGGGATAGGTTCAGGAGGGCTTTGGGGGACAGGGCTCCTTCAAGGTCAGCTCACCAAACTGCGTTTCATACCCGAACAACACACCGACTTCATTTTCAGTGCCCTTGGAGAAGAAACAGGATTTCTAGGAACCATCCTTGTCGTTTCAGGATTCGCACTACTGATGAGGCGCTTGTTACAAGTGGCCCGACATGCCCGCACTGATTTCGAATCTCTTGTCGTGATTGGCATCGCCTCCATGCTGATGTTCCAGGTGGTCATCAACATCTTTATGACGATCGGCCTGGGGCCCGTCACAGGAATCCCCTTGCCTTTCATGAGCTATGGACGATCGGCAATGCTTGTGAATTTCGCAGCACTAGGGCTGTGTCTATCCGTGACGCGTCAAAGCCTGGCCAAACCAACAAGCGCATGGTGAACAGCCCCATACCGCTCACGGCCATACAACAGCGGCTTGCAGAGAACGTGGCAACCGGAATGGTTGACGAACAAACTGTTCGGCGGCTGTGGTGGGCTGCTTTGGAGACATTGCAACTCGACATTCTTCTGCCCATGGATGTTCAGGAGGGTGTTTGGCTAGCGGCTCCACTTCCTGCTCTCTATGAACCCAGGTTGCTGACCTGCCTGCAGGGATGGGTCTGGGCTCCAGACGCGCTGGAGAGTCTGCATTCCCACCAAGCCAGTCTTTTGCCACCCAGCAGCATCAGATCAAGACAAGAAGCAAGCAGAGAGAAGGCTGGCCGCTATCAACGTTTGCCACTACGCCCAAGCGATGGGCAAGACCCCTTGCTGATCATCATCACGCCTGAAGTTCAGGTTGCCCTGGCCCTACAAGGCCAACCAGGGGAACGGCATCTACTCATGCGCAGTGACCCAGAAAGCCTCAGTGACATCTTGAGGATGCTGGACCTACGACTGAACCAAGAGGATCCAGAACAAGCGCAGGAGCTTCGCCAAGCCCTGGCCAGCCTTGGCCCATTGCAAGGCAACGATCAGCTAGAGCATCGCTTCTGGCCAAGGATTGCAGAACGCCTAGCAAGCATGGCTCCCAGTCTCACCCTGCAACAACTTCCCGAGAAATCACTCAATGCGGAGCAAAAAGAAGAGTCGAAAGAAGAGCCAACGGAAGAACTCAGCCTGCTGGAAGCACTCACGCATGAAGTGCGCACCCCTTTAGCAACGATCCGAACCCTGATTCGTTCGCTCTTGCGTCGCAGTGATCTGCCCCATGTTGTTGTTAATCGCCTGGAGCAGATCGATACGGAGTGCACCGAACAAATTGATCGATTCGGCCTGATTTTTCATGCTGCAGAACTGCAACGGCATCCACCAGAGACATCGACGCTTGCAAGAACAGACCTTGGCAGCATGCTGAAAATTCTGCGGCCAGCCTTGAGTCAACAGCTTGAACGCCGAGGGGTTCAACTCCATTTGGACATCTCGCCAGGACTACCTCCAGTCCTCAGCGATCCTGGTCGGCTTGAGTCCATGCTTGGAGGCCTCATTGATCGCAGTAGCCGCAATCTGTCTTCAGGCGGTCTATTGACCCTCAAACTGCGGCCAGCAGGCCAACGCCTCAAACTTCAAATCCTGAGCAAAGGCTCATCCGGCCTTGACCAAGGAGGCCCGGAGACCAGCAACAACGCTGAACTTGGAACGGTACTGAGCTGGAACCCCAATACCGGCAGCCTGCAACTCAGCCGTGCAGCAACCAAGCGAATCCTGGCTAGCTTGGGAGGACGCCTAACCCAACGTCGGGATAGTGGCATCACGGTTTTCTTTCCTATTGCTGAAGGCAACCGTTGACCTTCTCAAAAAGAGACAATGTTGACTGGTGTGAAGCTTGCTCGCACGTAGTGTCATAGGTCACAAAACACAGTGCTACTTTTCACTTGTACAGGCACGCCGATTTTCGAGGACAGCCATGACAGCAACGGTGTTGAAAGGGAAGCTTCCCAAGTACCTCGGAAGCACCGGGGGGCTTCTTAATTCAGCTGAAACTGAAGAGAAATATGCCATTACCTGGTCCAGCGCAAGCGCCCAGGTTTTTGAGCTGCCGACTGGTGGAGCTGCTGAAATGAATGAGGGCGAGAACCTCATGTATTTCGCCCGCAAAGAGCAGTGCCTCGCGCTTGGCACTCAATTGCGCAATAACTTCAAGCCCAAAATTCAGGACTACAAGATTTATCGCATCTTCCCTGGTGGTGACACCGAGTTCCTGCATCCAAAAGATGGCGAATTCCCCGAGAAAGTCAAAGAAGGGCGCGCAAGCGTGAACCACAATCCTCGTCGTATCGGGGAAAATCCCAATCCTTCCAGCCTTAAGTTCAGCGGCCGCAATACTTACGACACCTGAAGATCATTCTCCAATCGTCGTCGCAGGATCTTTAGCTTCTCGGCATCGGCTGCGAAGATCCACTAATGCTCAGCTCTGATCGCGGCTCTTTTCAAGAAGCAGCCGCTAGCGGTTCCACTTTCATTCCGCTGGCCCATAGTTGGCCAGCGGATCTTGAGACTCCTCTCACCACCTGGCTCAAGGTTGGTGCGGGGAGGCCTCCTGGTGTTTTGTTGGAATCTGTTGAGGGTGGAGAAACCCTGGGTCGCTGGAGTGTGGTGGCCTGTGATCCACTTTGGACTGCCTCTTGCTTTGGGAATCGCTTGGTTCGTCAATGGCGAGATGGTCGCAGGGATGAAACCACCGGCGACCCCTTTGAAGTTCTAAGGACTTGGCTGGCCCCTTACCGGACAGCTTCCATCCCTGGGCTCCCTCCCCTTGGTCAGCTCTATGGCATGTGGGGCTACGAACTCATCCATTGGGTTGAACCCACAGTTCCTGTTCACAGCCGAGAAGTCAGTGATCCGCCAGATGGCATCTGGATGTTGATGGACAGCATCCTCTTTTTTGATCAGGTGAAGCGACTGATCACTGCTGTTTCCTATGGAGACCTGAGTGAAGGTCAGTCAACTGATCTGGCATGGCAAAACGCCATGACCCGTATTGAAGATCTGCAGCAACGGATGGCTGCGCCACTAGCCCCGATTCAACCCCTGCAATGGCAAGCCAAGGGACAATCTCCACCTGCCACTGAGAGCAATTTCAGCAAGCCTGACTTTGAGGCTGCTGTTGAAACCGCCAAAGAACATATCGCCGCAGGGGATGTATTCCAGCTTGTGATTAGTCAGCGGTTGGAAGCCCAAGTTCCACAGCAACCATTGGAGCTTTACCGAAGTCTGCGGATGGTGAATCCTTCTCCTTACATGGCGTTCTTCGACTTCGGCGAATGGCAAATGATTGGCTCCAGCCCAGAAGTGATGGTGAAAGCAGAACCAGTCCCCGATGGCATCCAGGCCAGCCTGCGCCCCATCGCTGGCACCCGACCAAGAGGCCATAACGAACTCGATGATCGCAATCTAGAAGCCGATTTACTCGCCGATCCCAAGGAACGCGCCGAGCATGTGATGCTTGTCGACCTTGGCCGCAATGATCTTGGCCGGGTCTGCAGGCCCGGCAGTGTTGCCGTCAAAGAATTGATGGTGATCGAGAGGTACTCCCATGTCATGCACATCGTGAGTGAAGTGGAAGGTCGCCTCTCAGCGGGGATGGATGTCTGGGACTTGCTCATGGCATCTTTCCCTGCAGGCACGGTCACAGGAGCACCAAAAATCAGGGCCATGCAGCTGATTAACCAGCTCGAACCCCAAGCAAGAGGTCCGTACTCGGGGGTTTATGGGTCCATTGATCTTTGTGGAGCTCTCAATACGGCCATCACCATTCGCACCATGGTCGTTCAACCACACCCGAACGGCGGCTGGCGCGTACAAGTGCAAGCAGGCGCAGGCATCGTTGCCGATTCTGTACCGGCCTCTGAATACCAAGAAACCCTCAACAAAGCTGGCGGGATGCTTGAAGCACTGGCATGTCTAGAGGCCCCCAAGCCATGAGCATTCAGCGACTACTGAAGGGGTTCGAGGTGGAGTTGTTCACAGGTCGAACCAATGGAGAACATGTCGGCGTTGCCGCAGCCCTAACCAGCGACTTTCCCGATTTCGTTAGGGAGCCTGATCAACGCAACCTCGAATACATCACGGCCCCTGAAGCCGAATATTCACTTCTCAAGGAAGCCCTATTAGCGCCAAGAAGAAGATTGCGGCGTTGGCTAGCCCCGAGGGAGCTCACCCTGATACCTGGCAGCACACTCAGCCTGGGAGACAGCACGCGTTTTGAGCGTTCTGATCCACTCAATTCCTATCACGATCTCATTGAAGCGACCTACGGGACGAGAGTGGTCACGACCAGTATCCACATCAACCTGGGGTTGGATGATCTGGATCAATTATTCGCAGCCCTGCGATTGGTGCGTTGTGAGGCTGCTCTACTTCTATCGCTGAGCGCTAGCTCTCCCTTCCTCGATGGCCAACCCACTGGTGCCCACTCACAACGATGGAAACAATTCCCGCTAACGCCAGCGAAGGTCCCTCTGTTCCGTAACCATGATGACTATGTGAGCTGGGTGGAGCATCAACTCGCGAATGGCAACATGCGCAACGAGCGCCACCTCTGGACATCAGTGCGGCCGAATGGTCCCCGCCGTCCCTACGAACTCAACCGACTAGAGCTTCGAATCTGCGATCTGATCACCAATCCAGACGTACTCCTGGCCATTACAGCCTTAATGGAATTACGCGTGATTAGCCTGGTTCTTCAACAAGAACAACTGGATCCTCTACAAGCCAGCCATCTCAGTGCAACTGAACTGGCCGATCTCAGTGATGCGAATGATTCTGAAGCTGCTCAACACAGCCTGGAGGCCAATCTTCATCACTGGCGGGATGGCCAATCAATCACTTGCCGGGCATGGATTCAGGAATTGCTCGATGAGGTCACTCCTCTCGCTCAAGATCTCGATCTGATGGAACAGCTCTCCCCACTGCATGTTGTTCTTCAGGAAGGCAATCAAGCCATGCAATGGCTGCAGGGGTATTCCACAGGGCAGTCGGTTCAGGAACTCATCCAAGAAGGGATTCGTGCCATGAACGCAGAAGAGCTCGCCACGATCAAATCTGAGGCCGTTTTGGGATGATCATGGCCAACCAAGAATCCAACACCAACAGTGCATCCATGCAGCAATCTCCCGCCAAAGATCCTGTTCAAGATCAAAGCAGGGGCATAACGGGAAAGCATGGTGCCGGCCGACTGCTTCAACATCGTCTTGAGCTGATCGAAGATCTATGGCAAACGGTTCTTCGTAGTGAATGTCCTCCTGATCAAACCGAGCGACTGCTTCGCCTCAAGCAGCTCAGTGATCCGATGGTTCCAGACGGAGCGGATGACAACAAAACGAGTCTGGCCATTGTGCAGTTGATCGGCGAGATGGATCTGGCTGAAGCCATCGCTGCTGCGCGTGCCTTCTCTCTCTATTTCCAGCTGGTCAACATCCTTGAGCAACGCATCGAAGAGGACACTTATCTCGACAGCATGCGTCATGGGCAACAAGCCGAGGATCAGGAAGACGAACCTTTCGACCCCTTTGCTCCCCCTCTAGCCAGTCAGACCGACCCCGCGACATTTCGGGAGCTATTCGAGCGGCTACGTCGTCTCAACGTGCCCCCTGCTCAGCTGGAAAGCTTGCTCCAAGAGCTTGATATTCGCCTTGTTTTTACAGCGCATCCCACGGAGATCGTTCGCCATACCGTTCGCCACAAACAGCGAAGAGTGGCCAGCCTTTTACAGCAACTTCAATCTGAAAAAATTGAATCGGTCTCTGAGAAAGAGATCCTCAGATTGCAGTTAGAAGAAGAGATCAGGCTCTGGTGGCGCACAGATGAGCTGCATCAATTCAAGCCCTCTGTGCTCGATGAAGTGGATTATTCGCTCCACTATTTCCAGCAAGTTTTGTTTGATGCCATGCCCCAGTTGCGGCGACGCATCAGCTCAGCTTTAGCAGCCAGCTACCCAGATGTAAGGCTTCCACAGGCAGCCTTCTGCACGTTTGGATCATGGGTTGGCTCCGATCGAGATGGCAATCCATCCGTTACACCTGACATCACTTGGCGCACAGCCTGTTATCAGCGCCAGCTGATGCTGGAGCGCTACATCAGCTCAGTCAATGAATTAAGAGATCAACTGAGCATCTCGATGCAGTGGAGCCAAGTCAGCGCACCCTTGCTGGAGTCTCTGGAAATGGACAGGCTCAGCTTCCCCGAGGTTTACGAAGAGCGTGCTGCACGTTATCGACTTGAGCCCTATCGCTTGAAGCTCAGCTACACCCTGGAAAGGCTTCGACTCACTCAAGAACGCAACCAGCAACTCGCGGAAGCAGGCTGGAGGACCCCACCAGAAGGTCTGGCCTCCAACAACGCAGCAAGTGCTGGAGTAGTAGAAGAGCTCCACTACGGATCAGTGGCGGAGTTTCGCGCCGATCTTGAACTGATCCGTAACAGCCTGGACAGCACAGAACTGAGCTGCGAACCTCTCGACACCCTGCTCACCCAGGTTCACATCTTTGCTTTCTCTCTCGCCAGTCTCGACATCCGTCAAGAGAGCACTCGCCACAGTGATGCTCTCGACGAATTAACGCGTTATCTGAATCTGCCCAAAGCCTATGGGGCGATGGAAGAGAACGAACGCATTCAATGGCTGATGGAGGAACTGCAAACCCGTCGCCCTCTGATTCCTACTGCCGTCACCTGGTCACCAGCCACAGCTGAAACCGTGGCCGTTTTCAAGATGCTGCATCGGTTGCAAGAGGAATTCGGTAGCCGCATTTGCCGCACCTATGTGATTTCGATGAGTCACACAGCCTCTGATCTTCTAGAGGTTCTCTTGCTGGCCAAGGAAGCCGGCCTTGTTGATCCTGTCAGCCAACATGCCGATCTTTTGGTGGTGCCGCTGTTCGAAACGGTCGAAGATCTTCAACGGGCTCCTGCCGTGATGGAAGCGCTGTTAGAGACACCGATCTATCGCAATTTTCTGCCCCGCAGTGGTGAACAGGCACAGCCACTTCAAGAGTTGATGCTTGGTTATTCCGACAGCAACAAAGACTCAGGATTTCTCTCCAGCAATTGGGAGATCCATCAAGCACAAATTGCCCTGCAAAATCTTGCTAGCCGGCAAGGAGTGGGCCTGCGCTTATTCCATGGCCGCGGCGGGTCTGTAGGCCGTGGCGGTGGGCCTGCCTACCAAGCCATTTTGGCTCAACCCAGTGGCACCCTGCAGGGTCGCATCAAGATCACAGAGCAAGGCGAAGTTCTGGCGTCGAAGTACAGCCTTCCAGAACTCGCGCTCTACAACCTTGAAACCGTCACCACAGCCGTGGTGCAAAACAGCCTGGTCACCAATCAAATGGATGCCACTCCAAGTTGGAACCAATTGATGAACAGGCTCGCCGCTCGATCCCGTCAGCACTACCGCGCCCTTGTTCATGACAACCCCGACCTGGTGGCGTTTTTTCAAGAAGTGACGCCAATTGAAGAAATCAGCAAATTGCAAATTTCCAGCCGGCCAGCTCGACGCAAGAGTGGTGCCAAAGATCTCTCGAGCCTGAGAGCCATCCCCTGGGTGTTTGGCTGGACGCAAAGTCGCTTCCTGCTGCCAAGTTGGTTCGGCGTTGGGACAGCATTAGCCGCTGAAGTCAAAGCAGACCCTGAGCAACTTGTCCTGCTGAGAACACTTCATCAACGCTGGCCATTCTTCCGAATGTTGATCTCCAAGGTTGAGATGACCCTCTCAAAAGTGGACCTTGATCTGGCTCATCACTACATGACCAGCCTTGGCAGAGAAGAGAATCGCGAGACCTTCAACCAGATCTTTGAGATCATCGCGCAGGAATACAGCCTCACTCGTCAATTGGTGCTTGACATCACTGGCCAAACAAGGTTGTTGGGAGCCGATCAGGCCCTCCAGCTATCGGTTGATCTGCGCAACCGCACGATCGTGCCACTTGGCTTTCTTCAGGTCGCCCTACTTCGCAGACTGCGTGACCAAAACCGCCAACCACCCATGAGCGAAGCTCCAAAAGCATTGAGCGGCGATAGTCGCACCTATAGCCGCAGTGAGCTACTCCGAGGAGCGCTACTCACAATTAATGGCATTGCCGCCGGCATGCGGAACACCGGCTAATCCGAGAACCTTGTTTGCCTTTCGCCAACAACCTGCCCAGCCCTCTCTGCCGATGGGCTACGCCATCAACAGCCAGCCGACCCCAACCCCTCAGGCCCTCAACAAACTGCTGGCTAGCTGCAACGAGAACACGCATGATCCCGAGCAATTAAATCTTGCCTTGGCTCGCAGCCTTTGGAATCTGAGCATCATTGAAGAAGCCAGTGGCACCCTTGTTGGTTTTGTCCGGGCGACAAGCGACCTTGGTCTCAATGCCAATCTTTGGAACCTGGTTGCCCAACCAGGTGAATTACAAGACCAACTGTTTGCTGTGTTGGTGCATCGGGCCCTGATCATGCTGAGGCGAGACGTGCCTGGTTGCAGCATCTCTGTTTCGGCACCAGCCGTGGCCCTAAAAGCTTTAAAAGAGCATGGATTTTGTATTGACCCTGGCGGGATCAAAGCGATGGATTTTCGGCTCCGCTAACCAGTAGGACCTCAAACACTCACGAGCATGGAGGGACTCGAACCCCCGACCCTCAGAACCGGAATCTGATGCTCTATCCAACTGAGCTACATGCCCAAATACTGACTGGACGCCACTTCAAGAGAGCAACGATCAATCCATCTGAGTCCAGTTACCTTAGCCACACGCTGCCCCAGAACAATTCGGCTTCACCAGCTCGAACTCAAAGCGTTCCGCAATTACAGCCGATTTCAGCTGGAGTTGACGGATAAGCGGCTGCTGATCATCGGTCCCAACGGTATCGGTAAATCCAACCTGCTTGAAGCCGTGGAACTGCTCGGCAGCCTCCGCTCGCACCGCTGCAGCAGCGATCAAGACCTCATCCAATGGGATCAACCCCAAGCATTGATTCGAGCCAAGGCCAATGAGCATGAAATTCTTGAGTTGGAGTTGCGACGCAAAGGCGGCCGCCAAGCACGTCGCAATGGCAAATCACTTAGTCGCCAACTCGACCTCATCGGCCCCTTGCGATGCGTGGGCTTCAGCGCGCTCGATCTTGATCTGGTGCGAGGGGAACCAGCGCTAAGGCGCCAATGGCTTGACCGAGTTGTGATGCAACTGGAGCCGATCTATGCCGATTTAACGAGTCGCTATAAGAAATTGCTGCGGCATCGCAGCCATTTATGGAAGCAGTGGCGCCATCAGCCTGCTCAGCAACGTGACTCCCTATTGGATGCCTTCGATGTGCAAATGGCGCTGGTAAGCACACGCATCCATCGCCGACGACGACGTGCGCTCAAACGCTTGGAACCTCTAGCCGCTCAATGGCAAAGCTGGCTGAGTCAGGGGCAAGAACAACTACAACTCAGCTATTTGCCTGGCAGCTACCTGGAAGGAGATGAAGCCGAAGAGCCTTGGCGATTGGCGATCGAAAGCCAGCTACTGGCTCAGCGCAGCGAAGAAGAACGCCTAGGCAGTTGCCGTGTTGGGCCTCATCGCGACGAAATCGGCTTGCTGCTCAATGGCAATGGCGCCCGTCGCTTCGGATCAGCAGGACAGCAACGCAGCCTGGTTCTGGCCTTGAAACTGGCTGAACTCGAGCTCGTCAGCGAACTCTGCGGCGAACCACCGCTGCTGCTGCTTGATGACGTGCTGGCTGAACTTGACCCACGCAGGCAGAAGATGCTGCTCGATGCTGTTGGCGAAAAGCATCAATGCCTGATCAGCACCACTCACCTGGAAGGATTCCAAACCGAATGGCAACAGGGCTCGCAGATTATTGAAGCAGGATCTTTGATCTCATCTGCTGACGTCGGTTAAGGTAGCGAGCCAATTTTTCATTGCCCTGATGGTGCAACCCCTGTCTTGCCTGCATCCCAACCCAGGATGGGAAGGCGGCGATTGCCAACAAGCCACGAATCAAAGCACCACCGACATGGTGGGCAAACACTGCATCCTTGAGCTCTACGGCTGTGATCAATCCAAGCTCAATGACGAAGCCTTCATAAGGAGCACCATCACAACAGCTGCACAACGTGCTGGTGCCACTCTTCTCAACCTGATCACCCACCGATTTGAACCGCAAGGTGTGACTGGGCTTGCCCTGCTAGCGGAATCCCATATCTCGATCCATACATGGCCCGAGAGTGGTTATGCCGCCATTGATGTGTTCACCTGCGGGGATCACACCATGCCAGAAAGCGCCTGTGAGATCCTGCGCCAGGAACTCGCAGCAGAGCATCATTCCCTAAGAAGCTTCCGCAGGGATACACCAGCCGCTATAGCCAGCAGCATGCGCAATCCGAAAAGCTCAGCAACACCAGCAGTGATCTGTTGAGCAGAATGATGATCTGGGCTTTTCAAACCGAGGCGGAAGACGTGCCTAGACCAAAGGCCTAAGCATGTTCACCATTAACTCGCCATTCAGGCTTCTGGCCGCCGGTTGAGCTTGCCACTCACCAAGCCTTCTAAATCAAGGCTTACCGATGTGAAGCCAAGGGAAAGAAAATGATCAACAACGGCATCAAGATCAACTTCAAGCAGCCACTGCTTGAGCTGATCTGGTGGCAGCTCAATACGAGCCGCCAAACCATCGCTTCTCACCCTCACATCCGATAAGCCATCTGTTCTTAACCAGGCTTCCGCGATGCCCACCTGGCGCAACTTTGCTGCACTAATGCTTGTGCCATAAGGGAATCGTGAAGCCAGACAAGGTTGTGCAGGTTTATTCCACCAAGGCAATCCAAGCGCCCGAGAGATTTGCCGAACAGCAACTTTGCCAATCTCCAACTCAGCCAATGGCGAGCGAACACCAGCTTGCCGGCCAGCATCAATCCCAGGGCGATGGTCGCCAAGATCATCGTGGTTAACACCATCAACCAGCTGCGCATCCCCAGCAGCTTGAGCAATCAACTTGAGATGGCGATGCAATTCCCGCTTGCAAGCAAAACAACGATTATCTGGATTGCTGCTGTAAGCCAAATCTTCCAATTCGCTGGTTTCACATTCCTGATGGCGAATATCCATCCAAAGCGCTTGATCCCTTGCTTCATCCCGTAAATGCGGGGCAAGAGCGGGAGACACCCCTGTCACGGCAATCGCAGCAGAACCCAACTGCTCCTTAGCGATCGCAGCCACCAAGGCACTATCAACCCCGCCGGAATAGGCAACACAGACCCGAGAGAATCCAGCAAAAAACTGGCGCAAAAGCTGCAACTGCTCCTGCTGTTGCTCAGGCAAAACTTCCAACTGTCGAAACAACAGCGAATCAGGAGTCCCTTTGATCACATGCCTAGCCCGTTGATCTAGGTAAGCTCCAACCGTAGAAGGAACTGTTCATGGTGTCGCAGACGGAGGCTTCCAACACCTCCAGAGACAAGCAATCATCGGGCAGCAAGCCTCGACGTGGTGTCGGCATTGTCACCGCAGCCGATAGCCAAGAGCGCAGCCATGGTCAACTGCATATTTATGACGGAGAAGGCAAAGGCAAAAGCCAAGCAGCTCTTGGAGTTGTGCTGCGCACCATCGGCCTGGGCATCTGTGAGAAGCGACGCACGAGGGTGCTGCTGCTTCGCTTTTTAAAAGGGCCAGGCCGTGCTTACGACGAAGATGCAGCGATCGAAGCTCTGCAACAAGGATTTCCCCACTTAATCGACCAAGTCCGCACCGGGCGTGGTGATTTTTTTACTGCTGAGGAGGCCAACAAGTTTGATCGCCAGGAAGCCCAGCGAGGCTGGGATATTGCCAAGGGAGCGATTGCTAGCGAACTGTATTCAGTGGTTGTGCTGGATGAGCTGAGTCCAGTGCTTGATCTGGGGCTCCTCGATGCAGAGGATGTGGTTCGAGCACTCAAAAGCCGGCCTGATGGCATGGAAATCATCGTGACCGGACGAGGCGCCCCACGATCACTCGTGGAGCTGGCAGACCTGCATTCGGAAATGCGTGCACATCGCCGTCCAACAGCTGAAGCCAATACTGTTGTCCCCTTTCAAACCAACGGCGGCATTGAGATTTACACCGGCGATGGCAAGGGAAAATCAACGAGCGCCCTCGGCAAAGCCCTACAAGCGATTGGCAAAGGCATTAGCCAAGACAAAAGCCATCGCGTTTTAATCCTGCAGTGGCTCAAGGGCGGCAAAGGTTATACCGAAGATGCTGCAATCGCTGCGCTACGGGAAAGTTATCCCCATCTTGTTGATCATCTGCGCTCCGGCCGCGATGCCATTGTCTGGCGAGGGCTGCAACAACCAATTGATTACGTGGAAGCCGAACGGGCCTGGGAGATTGCCCGCGCCGCCATCGAAAGCGGGCTCTACAAAACGGTGATCCTTGATGAGCTCAATCCAAGCGTGGATCTCGAGCTGCTGCCGGTGGAACCGATTGTGCAAACACTGCTCCGAAAACCGGCTGAAACGGAAGTGATCATCACGGGGCGCTGCAAAAACCAACCTGCATATTTCGATCTAGCCAGTGTTCACTCAGAAATGGTTTGCCATAAGCACTATGCCGAGCAGGGCGTGGATCTCAAGCGGGGAGTGGATTACTGATTTATCAGGCCCAAGTCATTAGGCCTAAATAGTACAAACCACCAAATAATTTTAGTGGCAATGAAAGCAAAGAGAAGCCAGTATTGCTCTTGATGTCAATGCTGAATACAGCAACAAAATCAATCCTTAGGATCTTGTCATTCATTACCAAAACTGGTACTAGAGGGGGGACGACTCCATAGCCGCCTTCGTCAAGGGGATGAGTTTTCAGCGGCTCTGCTGCGCCTTCCTTGCATACTCTTGACAATCAAGGCGATGCAAAATGGAACGATGCTGCCTTTAAAGCATTAAATGCAATAGGAGCCTCTAGCGATCACATCGGTTCGGTTAAATCACCTGCCATAACTTTTACGCCTATAACTGACAGCGACACTAACGCTAACGAAATACAGTGCACAGAATCCCCCAACACTCACTGCCGAATCAAAAAAATCACTAGCAACCAATAACCATGATCGCAAAAGTTAGCTGTTCAGCTAATCGAGGAAGCAGAAAATTACTACTCGGCATTAAACTTGCCGAGAGAGTATCAAGAAAAATGCCAAGCCTTAATTTGTAGTTTCATTTTCTCAAAACTGAAATTCGAACCAGCTCCCAGCCCAAATATGGTCCAAGCGTTGTAAAAGAAGCCAAATTCTACAGAAAGCCATAACAGCCAAACCCTTTCTGAGTTTGAGGCGAACAGATTACAATCACCAAGAATTGAATATCAATGCGAAAGGAGAATTGCCGAAATCTCTAAACGACTAGAGAAGCCTTGCTGCGTTCAGCACCATCAGGGGCAAAGCAGAAGCAAACAACCCAACAAATAGCTAACAGACATCTAGATAAAAGGAAGTCACACTTCTCCGTTATCATTATATTAGCGAGTCCGTCGAGCAGCCTCCAAGGACTAAAGCAACAAGAGAGAGGGATTTCGTTGATGTATAAATGTATACGCAATCCTCCAGATCCACTGCGCCGCAGGCCTCCCGCCTCCAACATCTTAGTTGACAGATTCAGGAAGCAGGCCCTATAATGTATATATACAAAACACCTAGAGAGATCAAAAACGAGCTTGGTGTCTTCATAGCCATTCAACGATCTTCCTAAGCCAACCCTTGCGACAGCCAAATGGCCAACACTGAATACAATCTTGATTACATCAAAGGGATTGAAGGCCTTACAAGTGGTAATGCAGCAAATGGAGCGGGTAAATATGACTCGATAAGATTCACAATACAAGATGAGAGCG
>PVBE010941021.1_pt1 | contig 20966 bp, 20 predicted proteins | sample 1631181 | NCBI WGS metagenome assembly PVBE01 (sample SAMN08397723, study PRJNA350692) | Marine metagenome, whole genome shotgun sequencing project. | isolation source: water | place: Pacific Ocean | collected 2012-04 | reverse complement strand
GGACTTGGTATCGGCGGCTTCACCTCAACAGCCTCGTAGCCCTAGGCCGGGTTCGGATCAGGCTTGTAGTCGGGCCAGCTAGTCAGGAACGGGCGCTCATAGCGACCGCCTTCCGGTAACCGGCGCAGGACGCTGGCGGCCTCATTCAGCCTTGTGATCACCTCGGCCATGTCCATCCATCAGCCAGATATTTCTTCGTCGATCAGCCGGTCCAGATACCAGCGTGCCTTTTCCAGATCGACCACCACGCCCTTCTCCTCGTAGCGGACGATGTACTTCACGACATTGCCCGCCGCGAAGCCGAGGCCGTTGGACTGGATAAATTCAAACGGCTCAATGGCGCGCGGCATAGTCAGTTTCTACTCTAATTGCAGCTTTACGACGACGAGTAATGTTTGGCCAAATAGGGGGTGGCGAAATCTGCCTCCCTTTTTCTATGCTTGAGGGCCAGCGCCGGATCGCCGTGGCCATCGCTTGTTATTCAACCACCCATGTGCCAGACTTGCGTTTATGGTTGATGGGCTTGCACAAACTCCGGCTTGCGCACCATTGCGGCTGGAACAGCGTGGCCGCGCCGGAGGGTTGACACTGATCGTCCTGCTCAATGCCCTGCTGAACATAGTCAGTTTGTCGTTCTATCGGTTCTGGGGCCGCACTAAGGTGCGCCGGTACATATGGCACAATACATACTTCATGGACGAGCCACTGGAGTACACCGGCACCGGCGGCGAACTGTTCAAAGGCTTTCTGGTCGTGTTCTTCCTGGTCATCGCGCCGATCTTCGTCGTCAATGGCGTTGCGCAATTCTATTTTGGTCCGGAAAGCATGGTGTTTATGGTGGTCAACGCTGCGACGTTCGTTGGCATCTTCTTTCTCATCGGCGTTGCCGTTTATCGGGCCCGTCGCTATCGTTTGAGCCGGACTGTGTGGCGCGGTATCCGCAGCGGTATGAATGGATCGTCGGTCCAATATGCCTGGCGCATGATGCTGCATCAATTCCTTAACGTCATCACACTGGGATGGTCATATCCATGGATGCGGTACAGGCTTTTCATCCGCGTGATGAACGAGACAGCATTAGGTGATAAAACCTTCTGCTGCGAGGTATCTTTAGCACCGCTCTATCGCACCTTCGCCCTGATCTGGACTTCCATGGCCATTGCATTATGCGTTATTGCCGGCTTGTCATGGCAGTTGGCTCCGGAAATCTTTAACAAAGGGTCGTGGCAAGAGGTTCAATTCGGATTTATGCCGGTGGCTTTGATTGTTGTCGTGTACCTTGGCGGCGCCATCGGCGCGGCATTCTACCGGGCCCGTGAAATTAATCACTTCTCTAAGGGCACCTCGTTCCTTGGCTTGTCGTTCGAAACGAGGGTGACAGCGGCGGGGCTGATTGGACTAATGCTTTTGAACATCTTGACCCTGGCAATAACACTTGGGTTTGGCCAGCCGTATACCCAGCTGCGGGTGTTCCGTTTTATTTGCGATCGATTGCTAATTACCGGCGAATTAGATCCGGCATGGATTGAGCAGTCCGTCGCGCAGGTGCCTAGCATGGGTGAGGGCCTAGCGGACGCGTTTGACATCGGTGAAGTCTAGGCCGTGAGCGAGGGCCGGCAACGAGCGAAATCGAGGCAGGCCCGAGGTACCGAGGCATCTCCACTTTCCGCTGTACGGGCTTCCTAGGGCCTCGAATTTCCGGCCATCAGCCCGAAACCGGCGAACTCGGCCCAAATCGCCCTATCGGCAAAATTCAGACCAGCTTTCGTTATGGGCCAGCACTACCCGCTTGGTACCGGTGGTCAGGCTAACGTCTTCGTCTAAGATGATCGGCCTAACCCATTCTCGCACCCTGCCACTGGTGCGTCGATGGTGGCGCAGCCGACGGTCATCATAGCCATCTGAATAAAGCTCCCTAAAACGCAGAACAATCAAGACCACTTTGCAACACTAAACTGGCCATTGATCAGGATCAAATACAACGCCTGTACGCCGTGTAAGTCTATGGCCGGCTTGGGAGAGAATGGGAGAGTAGCCATGAATGATACAGTCAAAGCGGCGCCCGCAACACCAGACGACTATTATGAAAACGCCATGCAGATCGCATGGAATTTCAGCTACGATGTCTCCGATCAGAAACTTGAAGATCTCTACCGCCGAGCCAAAAAGAACCAATGGGATTCCGATGAGCAATTGGACTGGGAGCAAACGGTGGACCCATCCCGCCCCCTGGTGAATGAGGCGCAGAACACCTATTGCCGTACGCCGTTCTTCAAGAAATTATCTCAAAGCCAGCAGGATACCTTCAACGCACATTCCACGGCCCAGTTACTGTCTCAATTCCTGCATGGCGAACAGGGCGCGTTGATGACGGCGGCGGCCGTATCACATTCCGTCCCCGATGCCTCAGCCAAGCTCTATGCCGCGACCCAGACCATGGATGAAGCCCGCCATGTGGAGGTCTATGCCAAGTATGTGGACAAGATCGCCATCGTCTATCCCATGTCGCCAATGCTGAAAACCTTGATTGATGCGACCCTGCAGTCGGGCCGCTTCGAGAAAATCATGATCGGTATGAATATGGTTGTCGAGGGCCTCGCACTCGGCGCCTTCAACAATATGTACCGCCAAACCACCTGCCCGCTGTTGAAGCAAATCACCTTCAATGTGATGCGCGATGAGGCGCGCCATGTCTCCTTCGGGCATACTTATCTTAAGCCGCTAATCGCCAAGATGCATCAGGATGATGTTGAAGATCTGGCCCAGTTTGCCTTTGACGCCATTAACGTCATCGTGCAATCCCAACGTACCGGCGGTGGCCAGGGCACGGCGGCAAGCCGAACCGACCCGGGTTTCGTACAGGTTCTGAAAACCTGTGATATCGAGCCGGAGGATTTCTTTACCGGTCTGGAAGAAGCCGCCGAACTAGGCATCACCATGGACCTGCCGCCTGGGCAGGTACATTCATTGAAGCAGTTGATGATGCCGGCCATGGCGCGGGTTGGTCTGATTACCTCACGAACGGAAAAGCTGTTCGACGAAGTCGGTATCCAGGTGAACAAGGATGCCACCGTGCTCAATGCCATGGAAGACGCGAAATCCGATCAAAACATTCTGAACGAGGCCGGCGCCAACTTCTGACGTCATCTTTTATCGGCAGCGCCTTGATCAACTAAACTAGATTGTCGGTAGCTTCCTCGGGCTTGTGCGTATATTCGTTGAGAGGATCGCCAAAATTGGTAATCAGAGGGTATCCAAAGGTGCCGCCCTGCCCCTTCCTGTCGTGCGCGATTTCATAGATAGCCGCTACTTTTTCGTAGCGTATTTCAGGCGTATCAATGCAACGATGATAGTTCTCGGACAATTCATCAATCGGGCTCTGTACCCCATCGGGATAATTCTCGGTCAACTTGTTGAACTCAGCCTCGGCCGCCTGGATCGCTTCAACCGGGATGCGTGCGGTCCTTGTCATCCAGCCCAGGGTCACCGCCGGACGCCCTTTCCTTCAAGGCATTACGAATAATATAAAATCGGACGCCCGGTACCTTGGCCGCCTTATCCTGCTTAGCCGCGTGGAACATGAACCACCTCTACATTCCGTTCGTTGATCTCGCGCCGGCATTTACCGGGGCAATTTCCTTTTGGTCGCGGCGCCAATCAGGTCAAAATACTTATCGGGATAAAAAAAATTTCGCGGCCGGTTGACCACCTTCAACAGCCGCTGGCCGAGATTGACGACCGAGAACGGCTTCGCCAGCATCTTGGTCGCCCCCATAGCGTGGGTCTCGCGGACCTTTTCGCAGTCCGCATAGCCGCTGACCATGACAAAGGATAGGAAGCGGTTGGGGCTTTCCTTATGCCGGCGCACCCAGCGCAGTAGCATCATCCCGTCGATGGGATGCATCTGCCAGTTGGAGAAAATAATACCGACATTCTGCATGCTGGCCTTCATAGGGTTGGACTGCACTAGCTGGAGAAATTTAATACCCTCACCGCCATCGTCCACGGTTTTCGCATTACCGACGCCAATCATCCGCAAGGATGCAGGCATCAAAGTACGCAAATATGGGCTGTCATCGATAACCAAACAGGAAAAGTCGGAAATCATAGTCCTACTATTGCGGCCCTCTACCTGGATTCAGACGCAAGACTGCCGGAAATTGGTTAACGGGCCGTTATCGATGAACTCTACGTCGTATCAGGTGAGGCTTTCTTTCCCCAGAGTTTTTCAGCCTGAACCGCGCTGTAATAGCCCCGTTGCACATCCCGCTCGATTAACTCGGGGCTCCGCAGGCTGGCGTTACCATAACCACCTCCGCCAGGTGTGGAGACATGGATGACATCACCCTCGCCAACCTCAATGTCCTGATCCTTGGACAGATGCAACGGAATATAGGTATCCCCGGCACGTTCGATACGGACTTCATTAACCGCGCCATCGGCACCGCCCAGCGCGCCTTGCGGGCCGTAACGGCCATGATCCATGACAAAGGATGCCCGTCCCCAGCCTTGGCGCAACTGTATGGCATAGCTAACGCCAAAACCGCCCCGCTGTTGCCCGGCCCCGCCTGAACCTTCGCGCAAGGCAAATTCCTGAAACAATATGGGATAACGCTGCTCCAGCACCTCGACTGGCTGCATGGTCGAAATACCAATGGTTGAACAACCATTGCTAAGGCCATCACCATGCAAACTACCGCCGTAGCCGCCGCCGGTGAACAGATACATCACATAGGGCTTGTCGTAGCGCTGGTCGATGCCGCCAAGCGCGAAATTGCCCGATGTACCGGCTGGCGCGGCGAACAAGCGGTCCGGCAGAGCAGTGACCAGGGCGGCAAAGACCGCCTCGGCGATACGCTGGCTGACCTCCGCCGCGCAGCCAGAAACCGGGCGTGGGTATTCCGCATAGAGGAAGGTGCCCGCCGGGTCGATGATATGAAGTGGCTCGAAGGTGCCGGCGTTGATGGGCACCTCGGGGAAAATATGCTTCATGGCCAGGTAAATAGCCGAGCGCGTGGTGGCTATGACCGAATTCATGGGCCCCTTGCAGGGTGGGCTGGATTTCGAGAGATCAAAATACAGATCGCCGTGCCGTTTTTCGATTTCGAGATCGATCTTCAGGGGTTCATCTACGACGCCGTCGGAATCCACCCATGCTACGCCATTATACTGACCGTCGGGTATATGGGCGATGCAGGCGCGCATCTGCTGTGCGGCGCGGCTGCGCATTTCATCAATGGCGGCCTCGACCACATCTCGGCCATAACGATCCAACAGGGCGGTCAGGCGCCGCTCGCCCACCCGCAGGGCGGCTGCTTGGGCCTTGATGTCACCAATGGTCTCGCTAGCGACGCGAATGTTCGAAAGCACAATGGCTTGAATTTCTTCATCCACCACGCCGCCTTTATAGAGCTTCACCGGGGGTAGGCGCAGACCTTCCTGTTCCACTTCCGTGGCAGTAGCGGAAAAGCCGCCCGGTACCGCACCGCCGGTATCACGCCAATGTCCCGTGTTGGAGAGCCAGCAAAAAATTTCGCCCTGATAATAGAACGGCATGGCCATGCGCACGTCCATCAGATGGGTGCCGCCCAAATAAGGATCATTGACGACATAGATATCGCCGGGTCTCAGCTCCTTGGCCTGGGCAATAACAGTGCGGGTGGAAAATTGCATGATGCCAACGAAGATCGGCAATCCCAGTTCTCCCTGGGCGATCAGGGCACCATCGTCACGATGATAGATCCCGTCTGAACGGTCCATGGCCTCGGCGATCACCGGGCTGAAAGCGGCGCGCTGGAATGCCAGGTCCATTTCATTGCAGACCTGGTTCAAGCCGTTTTGCAGCACCGCCAGGGTGACATGATCGATTTTAACGGGTTCAGACTGACACATGATGCTATTCCCGAAATGCCGCCGCGACGTGTATTACCAGGTTTCCGGCCTGATCGACCTCCACCTCATTGCTCGGTTCAATGATGATTGTCGTGTCCAGCTGTTCCAGCACCGCCGGGCCCATGAAGCACGCGCCGATGGGCAACGCATCACGGGAGATGATTGGGGTATCCTGCCAACCACCCGGAAACCAGACCTTGCGCTGGCCATGTTCCGCCGCCGCCAAATCTTCGGCCCGCAGACCGGGTTCCATCAGAGAGGCCAGGGCGACCTCCCGCCGCCGCCCAATGACCGCCGTGTGCAACGTGACCAGGACAGCGCCGATTTCGGGCAGGTGCAAGGCAAAACGATTGAAATAGGCCTCGTCGAATGCCGCTTGGATATCCGCACGTCCGATTTCCGAGCTTTCCAGGGGGATACGCAGCATATGACTTTGCCCTTGAAACTGCATCTCGGCGGCATGCACCAGAACCAGTTCCTCGACCTCGACGCCTTCGGCCTGAATAATGGCACGGCCCTGGGCGATTTGCTCGGCCATGATGCTATGCACCAAATCCATATCCACATCCGCTAAGGGCTGGTTCACCGTATTGACATAGTCGTGGCGCACATCGGCCACCGCGCAGCCAATGGCGTTGGTAATGCCCGGTTTGGCCGGGATCAGCACCTGGGGAATGGCTAGTTCCGCCGCCAGGGCCGTGGCGTGCAAGGGGCCGGCACCACCGAACGCAAACAGCGCGAAATCCCGTGGGTCGTGTCCCCTGGCCAGGCTGACCATGCGGATGGCACCAGCCATGCGGTCGTTGCCGATTTGTAATATCGCCGCCGCCGCGCCCTCGGCGTCCAGGTCCAGGGGCTCACCAATCACATCCAACAGACGCCGGCGCAATTGTTCCAACGAGACAGGATTGTCAACTGCCAGCAAGGCATCCGGGTTCAGGCGGCCCAGAACGAGATTGGCGTCGGTAATAGTCGGCTCCACCCCACCCCGGCCATAGCAAATGGGGCCGGGTTCGGCGCCCGAGGACCGGGGTCCGACCTGCAACATACCCGCATCGTTTATGAAGGCGATGGAGCCTCCTCCCGCCCCGATGCTGTGCACATCAACCATGGGCACATGGATCGGCATGCCGTATTCCAGCTGCAATTCCGACGATGTCGCCGGAATACCACCCTGGATCAGGCCCACGTCCGACGAGGTGCCGCCCATGTCATAACTGATGATATTTTCAAAGCCGCAGCGCCCGCCCGTATAGGCCGCGGCCATAACGCCCGAGGCTGGTCCGGACATCACCGTGTTAACCGCCTGCTCCGCCACCATCGCCGATGATATGGTGCCGCCGTTTCCCTGCATCACCAAAAGATCCCGGGCATAGCCGGCACCGGACAGCTCCTGGCGCAGGCGTTCGAGATAGCGCGCCAAGACGGGCTGGATCGCAGCATTGACGGCCGCCGCCACACCCCGCTCATACTCCCGGAATTCAGCAAGAATTGCGCTGCCACGTGTAATGTGGCTGTTGGGCCAAACTTCTGCTGCTATTTCCGCCGCCCGGACTTCATGACTGCTGTTGGCATAGGCGTGCAGGAAATGGATAACCAGGCTTTCACAGCCCATTTCAACCAGCTCCGCCGCCGCCCGGCGCACCGCGCCCTCATCCAAGGCCGTGACCACCTTGCCATCGGCATCCATGCGTTCGGGCACCTCGAGGCGATATTCGCGGGATATCAACGGTTCGAACGAGCCGATCAAGCCATAAGGATTAGGCCGTGTGCGCCGGCCCAGCTCCAGCACATCGCGAAAACCGGCCGTGGTGATCAAGCCGCAACGGGCGATCTTTTTCTCCAGCAAGGCATTGGTGGTGGTCGTGGTGCCGTGCAGCAGCAACGACAGTTCGGCGCAATCGGCACCCGCCTGGGCCATAGCGGCCATGACGCCGACGGCCTGATTGTTCGGCGTGGTGGGAACCTTGGCGATGGAAACCTCGCCCAGCGCTTCATCCAGCAGGATCAGGTCAGTAAAGGTGCCGCCAACGTCACAGCCGATAACCTTGCTCACAATCGATTTTCCCCATCTTTCAGATCCTGCAGCGTCTCGGCCGTGAGCGCTCCGACCGTGGCTGCCTGATCGCCAAGGCTCAACATCGCACCCGCGATGATGCCCTGGGAATGCAAGCCCCGGGCTCGGTCGAGCCCGGCCAGCAATGCCGCACGCCGCGCCCCTTCGGATAATTCCGGGACCGCGACCGTGACGGCCAAGGCACCGAGATCACTGTCGGGATCAAGGCTGTTGGCGGGCACCCGCTCGATACCCGGAATATCAATATCCACCCGATTGGCGATCATGGTCGCCGCCGCGTCCGCCTGAGCCGCCGTTGATGCCAATACGGTCACCGCATCCGCGATCCCCAGGGATTGACTGCGGCCCCGCCAGCCGGACGTAGCGATGCCGCGAATGGCCATGTCATGGTGCAGCCGCGTTTTACCGGACAGGCCCCAATGCTCCAAATCAGCAACCACGCCGGCCGCTAGGTATGCCCCTGGCGCAAGATGGAAAGCAATGTCGCCGCCATTGTTGACGTAGCCTTTTTCCAGGTCACGGCCATCCACCGCCGCCGCGAGGACCGCATCCGCGACGGCGCCCGCGACGGCGGCCATCGGTGTTATGAAGTCATCACGATGGGGCCAAGCCGCTCGCGCCATGGCCCCGGCGACGGCGCCTTGAAACATCGGGTATGCCGCGCCCAGGGGCCGGCGTAGCATGGGCAATTCCCTGACCAATTCATCCAACAATCCGTCCGCGTATTGCCGCGCCTGTTCGTGGGCCCGCGCCACCTCCGCCGCCGCGCCGAACATTTCGACGATCAGCTCAATCGGGCCATGGCGCAGAAACAGCCGGCCATCAGCACCAAGGGCTGTCTCCATCACGCTCACGAATAATCGCCGGGCGACAACGGCCAGGGATTTTCCCCGCGCCAGGGCAGACTGCGCGCGACGCCCGAGGCCAAGACCTCGTCGACCGGCTGCACCATATCCATGTAGCCGCCCATGGCCTCATAGTCCGCCAGAAGTAAAGTGAATTCGATAGGCGCGACCAGCGCCGGCGTGGGCACATAGCCAAAGGAACCGAGGGGCATCCGCGTTACATCCACCATCAGGGTAATGCCGCCGCCCGGCCAGATATAAACCGGCGCGCCGCCGCAACTGACCCGCGTCAGGTTGGCCCGCACTGAGCGGGTCAAGCGCACCGGATTTTCCGTTACCCCTGCGCGCAGCGAACCGCCTGCCCCGGCCATGAACAATACGCTGCATAGAGCTGGTTCGCAGTTCTCGGCGATACGCTCGACCACCGCTCGCAAGGGGCCGGGCATCTCCGCCCACTTCGGCGCCAAATCCTCATCCAACACGAAATAGGCCGAATCCTCACCCGTTGTACTGACCATCAACAGGCGTAGACCCGGCCAGGCGTTCTTGGCCTCGATCCGGTCAATGATCGACAATGGATTGGAAACATCCGTGCCGCCCCAACCGTCACCATGCCCGGCGACCTGAAAATAACGTCCCGGCGTGGAACGGCGCCCCCGCACCCGCACGCCAGCCGTGGGCATATCGAGAAACTTGCCGGCTTGATGTTCACTCAAGACCCCGGTGATGTGATCGTCCACCACCACCACTTCATCGGCCAGGCCATGCCATTGCGGTGCGAACATGCCAATGGTCGCGGAACCGCAACCGACCCGCATGCGCGCCTCGTGCGCGCCATCAACAATTGGTGCCTGGCCGGCCTGAACAACAACCGCCGCGCCATCGTCCACGGTCAACTCCACGGCCCCACCCTGACATAGATCCAGCATCATCTGGCAAGTCACGGTGCCTTCTTTCTTGGTGCCGCCGGTCAAATGGCGTACGCCGCCCAAGGCCAGCATTTGGCTGCCGTATTCCGCCGTGCTGACATGGCCGACCTGTTCGCCCTGGCAGCGTACGGCCTTTTGTTCATCGCCAAGAAAACGATCTGTGTCGATTTTGACCTTCAGGCCACAGTAGCTAAAAATACCCTCAGAGACTACGGTGACCATGTTGACGCCGCCGGCCTTGGAAGAAACAATGAACGGTGCCGGCTTATAATCCGGATAGGTCGTGGTCGACCCAACGCCGGTAATGAAGCTCTCGGCGCCCGCCACCAGGGTTCCATCCCATTCCTCCGCCGACTGCAGGAACGGCACCATGGCGCCGTCGTGATCCAGGGTCCGTTGCGCCACCAACAAGGGATCAAGGCGCACCAGTTCACCCGCCTGATTGGCATAGCGGTCACATGCGCCCGCCCGGCCGTCGCGAATGCGGCAGAGCACCGGACAGGCATCGCAGCGCACCAGATCACTCATTCCATTACTCCTCCCTGTGCTCGGTCAGCTAGAATTGCCGCCCGTACCCGGTCGGGCGTCGCCGGTATCTGGTGTATTCTAACCCCTGCTGCCGATTTGATCGCGGCAAGAATTGCCGGCGCCGTCGGCACCAAACCTGGCTCGCCCACGCCCTTGGCGCCTTGCGGTCCGTTGGGGTCCGGATCTTCGATCAGGATGATTTCCATTTCCGGCATATCGCCCACGGTGGGGATCAGATAGTCGTGCAGATTCTCAGTCCGCCCAGGCAGATATTCCTCCATCAGGGCCAGGCCCAGGCCTTGCGCGATGCCACCCTGGATTTGTCCCTCGACCAGGGTCGGATTGATTGCCTTGCCCACATCATGGGCCCCAACCATACGAACGACTTTTGTCGTGCCCAATTCCGTATCGACCTTAACCACCGCCATCTGGGCGGCAAAGGCATAGGTGCCATAGGGTTCGCCTTGACCGTTTTCGTCCAGCGGGCTCGCCGGCGGATCAAAGGTCGCCTCGGCCTGCAATGCCACGCTTTCGTTACGGCCTTCCAAGGCCTCGATTTGCTGGCGCAAATCCAGTGCCGCCTGCTCGGTCGCCTTGCCCGTGACATAGGTCTGGCGCGAGGCGGATGTCTTGCCGGCATCCGGCGTCAGATCCGTATCGCCGGTGATTTGGTGAATCTCATCGACCGGCACACCCAGGGCATCGGCGCAGATCTGCCGCATGATGGTATAGCTGCCCTGCCCAACATCGACGGCGCCATTGTACAGCGTGATTTGACCATCGGCGGAACGGGTAACACGCACCGTTGAAGGATTGCTCATCCCCGTATTGCCGCAACCGTACCACATGCAACCCAAGCCAACGCCCAGTCGTACAACGGGATCGCCCGCGTTGTGGGCCGCGACCTGATCCTGGGCCCGGCGCCAATGAGGACGCAGTGCCTCGAGACATTGATCCAGACCGGCGCTGGCGTGCAGCAATTGTCCAGTCGCCGTCCTGTCACCAACCCGCAAGGCATTCCCGAGGCGGAATTCCAACGGATCCATCCCGACCTGGGCCGCCAGATCATCCATCAATGCCTCATGCGCCAGAGCGATCTGGGGCACGCCGAAGCCGCGAAAGGCACCGGCGGGCGGTCCATTGGTCAAAATAGCGCGGGCGTCGATCCTGGCATTGGGAAGATGATAGGGTCCGCTGCCATGCACCGGCACCCTACCCGCCACCGTTGGGCCCCAGGAAGCATAGGCGCCAGTATCGAAATCCGCCGTCATCTCCATGGCTTGTAGGCGCCCGTTCTGATCGCAGCCAAAGCGCGCCACGACATGGGCCGGATGGCGTTTGGTGGAAGCGGCCATGCTTTCAGGCCGGCTGTAGACGCAAGCAACGGGACGGTCCAGCGTCCAGGCGGCGACCGCGAGCATGGGCTGGACCGATTGATCCAGCTTGCCGCCGAAGCCACCGCCGCAAACCGTCGGCACGATGCGGATCTGATCCTGTTCCAGCCCCATGATCAAGGCGGCCTCGTCGCGATCCATGTAAGGCGTCTGGGTAGTGACATGAATTTCCAGCCGATCACCGCATCGTTGGGCGAAACCGGCTTCCGGCTCGATATAGGCATGCTCGATAAAGCCTGTGCGCCACTGTCCCGAGGCGGTATAGGCGCAATCCGCTAGCGCCGCGGCGCCGTCGCCTTTACGTAAGGTGGCATCGATCAACAGGTTGCCCGGACGGTCGCCGTGCAATTGCCGAGCGCCGTCGGCCAGGGCCGCCTCCAGTCCGGTCACGGGCGATAGAGGTTCATAAGTGACCGGCAGGTCGTCGTCACTGATCGCGACGATTGTTTCGCGTTCCCCAACCAGCGCCAGGACCGCCTCACCTCGATAGCGCACCTGGTCCCTGGCAAACACCGGCTGATCCTTTAAATCAGGATAGATGCCATAGCATTTGTTGCCCGGCACGTCGGCCCAGCCCAGTACCTTGATCAGGCCGGGATGTGCCTCATATAGAGGCGCCAGATCGCCAATGCTGAAGCTCGCCGCCGGATGGGGGGAGCGCACCGCGCGCAACCACAATGCATCGTCGGGCATGGCATCGGCGCCGAAGTTCGCCACACCAGTCAATTTGTCCAGGGCATCGGTGCGGGTAACGCAGGCGCCCACCGCCGGGCCGGCAACGACCTGGGCTGCGACAGGGTCCCGCCCGGCATCCTGTACCGCCTGGATAATGCTGTCATAGCCGGTGCAACGGCACAGAACGCCAGCCAGACCATCAAGAACCTGCTCCCGGCTGGGGTCGTGGTAGGTAGCGGCGATATCGGTGGCGGCGGCCAGCATTCCTGGCGTACAGGCGCCGCATTGTACCGCACCATGGCGCAGGAAGGCATCCTGCACCCGGTTCAGGAAACCGTCCGCCATCATGCCCTCGGCACTGACCACCATGGCGCCATCGATCCGCGCGGTTGGCACCAGGCACGAGCAAATCTGCCGGCCATCCAGGACCACCGTACAGGAGCCGCAGTCACCAGCTTCACAGCCGACCTTGACCCCAGTGTAGCCGAATTCATCGCGCAAGGTTTCCGACAGCCGGGCCATGGGCCGCAGCTCAGTCTCGTGCCGCTCACCATTGAGGAAGAAGCTCATGGCCACCTTGTCCGTACTCATGCGCTTAACGCCTCCAACAGACGCTGGACCAGGGTCATTGCCGCGTCCAGACGATAGGCCGCCGTGCCCCGGTGATCATTCAACGGCGAAAGCCCAGCGAAATACTCAGGCTTGACCATGTCGGCCCAGGGCATCTGTCCCAGCAGCGCCGTTTCCAATTCAGGCAATCGCCGGGCGACCTCGGAACAGGCGCCAATCGATAGATTGGCTTGGATCACACGGCCCTGGTCATCCAGGCGAAGCAGGCCGGCGGCCATGACGATGGAGATCACCAGAGAGCTGCGCGCACCCAGTTTGATAAAGCCGGAGCGCGCTTGCTCCAGATGTTTGGGCACCAGGATTGCGGTCAGCATATCTCCGGACGCCAACGCGATGCGGCGGTTGCCCAGGATAAATTCCGGCAATGGCACCTGCCGGGCGCCGGCCCGGCCCTGCAGGACCACCTCCGCCTCCAGGCACAATAGCGGCGGCACACCATCGGCCGCCGGCGAGGCATTGCACAGATTGCCGGCGATGGTCGCGGTGTTCTGAATTTGCGGCCCACCGACTTGGCGCGCGGCGGCCTTTAGAGCATCGAAACAGACAGGCAAATCAGCGTCCATAAGGTCGCGCCACGTGGTCATGGCGCCAATGCGCCAGTAGTCACCGTCGGCTTCGATGCCGTGAAGGGCCTCGATCGCGCTCAGGTCCAGAATATCGTGATCCGGCAGCCGTCCAAGCTGAGTTGGATAGTAGTCCGTGGCGCCGGCAATGATGGTCAGCTCACGCTTAGACATAGACAGGGCCGCAAGGGCCTGGGACAGTTCCGTGGGGCGAAAATAACTAGCCATATCCAAAACCTACGCGAGGTACTAGGCGCCGTCCAGAACCCTTAACATAGCCGCGACCGTAATCAGTTTTTCCCGTGGCGCGCCCTCCCGGGCCTCTGCTTTTTCATGCGCATCCAGGGTCAGCCAATCATCAAAATCGACGATCCGGCCGCCGTTCTTGGTCACGAACGCCTCCAACGCTTCACGGCCCGGTTTGCTGCCTTCGGCAATATCCTCGAGTATCTGTTTCGCGGCTTCTTGGCCGTCGGGGCGGTTGGTGCCGATTACACCCGTGGGGCCGCGTTTGATCCAGCCTACGACGTAAAGGCCCTCGCCGGCCCGGCCATCATCAGAGATGGCGACGCCCCAGTCATCATTGAAGGGCAGGCCTTCCATGCCGCCAGAGCGATAGCCCACGGCCGGAAGCACCAAATTGGTCTCGATCTCAAAGAATTCACCGGTGCCGACCGCGCGGCCATCGACAACCTCGGTCCGTTCCATCCGGATACCTTCGACCTTGTCTCCACCCAGAATCTCACGGGGCGCAGCAAAGAACTGAAAATGCACCCGCTTGGGCAAGTCTTCCGCCGCACCGAGGGCAAACTCCCGCAAGGTGTCTAGGTTCTTGTTGCGCAGGCGTCGGTCCCGGTCGGACATTTCCATATCCTCGGGCACCGCAGCCGGGAGAATGGAGGCATCGATCCGCGGCACGCAATTCTCGAGATCGCCCATCTCGCGCAATTCCTTGTTGGTGTATTTGGCTTCCACCGGGCCGCGCCGGCCCAACATGTGGATGTCCGTAATCGCCGCGGCTTCTATCGCGTCCAGGGCATCGTTGGTAATGTCCGTGTGCGAGAGTTCCGCCCGCGTCTTGACCAACAGACGGGCAATATCGATGGCCACATTGCCATTGCCGATAACACAAACGTTTGCCGTATCCAGATCAGGTGCCAAATCAACAAAATCCGGGTGGCCGTTGTACCAGCCAACGAAAGCGGCGGAACCAATCACGCCATCCTTATCCTCGCCGGGAATGCCTAGTTTGTTATCTTCCGGCGAGCCGATGGCGATGACCACGGCGTCGTACATGGCACGCAGCTCATCCAGACTAATGTCATGGCCCACATCGACATTGCCGTAGAAATTAACCTCGCCACGCGCGGCGGTCTTATCGAAATTGCGCGAGACATTCTTGGTGGTCTGATGATCCGGAGCCACACCATAGCGGATCAGGCCATGGGGCGCCGGCAGACGCTCAATGATATCAATCCGGCAGTCGGTATCCGACTTGGCCAGAGCCTCGGCAGTATAGAACCCGCTTGGGCCCGAGCCCACGATAGCCACATGAATAGGCATGAACGGCCTAACCTCTTATTATATTTGAACTATTATCCCGAAGCTAAAAAACGACTTACGCCACCAATGTCGTCGAGCCCAGACTTAACCCCCCACCATCCAGGTCGCCCCACTACGGAGAAGCGCATTGATATCGGCCCTACTTCCAGCCGCGCGGGCCGCGTCAACTTGTTGATAAACCGCGCTATCATAGGCCTCCGCATTTTCACAATACAACACACCAATGGCGACTGGGAAATCCGGATTGCGCATGGCACCCAACAGACCCGCCAGGACCCGGTTGGTTTCGTCATGACAGAGCAAATCAGCCTCGGTGATGCCGTCAACGCCAAGCTGCACCACTTCCAACTCAATAGCGCCGGGCTTCATCCGAATGCCTTTATCGTTGTCCTTGCCAAAAATCATCGGCTGGCCATTTTCCAAAACCAGCTCGCCATCAGCGGCGGTGGTCTTTTCCGCGAATGAACCGAAAGCGCCGTCATTGTACACGATGCAATTGGTATAAATCTCCACGAACGAGGCGCCCTGATGGGCGTGCGCCCGCTGCAGGATGCCGGGCATGTGCCTTTGCTGTGTATCAACGGCGCGGGCCACGAACGAGGCATTGGCGCCCAAGGCGAGCAACACCGGCGATAGCGGCCGGTCCAACGAGCCCATGGGTGTCGATGGCGAGCGCGTGCCCTGCTTCGAGGTTGGTGAATACTGCCCCTTGGTCAGGCCATAGATTTCGTTGTTGAACAGCATGATCTGCATGTTCACATTGCGCCGCAAGGCGTGCAGCATGTGATTGCCGCCAATGGACAAACCGTCGCCGTCGCCGGTTACCAGCCAGACATCCATCTCTGGATTGGCCAGCTTGACGCCGGTGGCAAAGGCGGGCGCCCGGCCATGGATGGTGTGGAAACCATAGGTCGACATGTAATAGGGAAAGCGCGAGGAACAGCCGATACCCGAGATGAAGACAACGTTCTCCGGCGGCGTACCAATATCGGCCAGGGCTTTTTGCACGCCCTTCAGAATGGCGTAGTCGCCACAACCGGGACACCATCGGACTTCCTGATCGGAGGCGAAATCCTTCGCCTTTAACGCGGTCGGCTTTGCTGGCGCGTTCATTTCGCTTCTCCCGGCGTTCCATCAAGGTGGCTTTTGATCGCGCCCTCGATCTCGGTGATTTTAAACGGCTGGCCATTGACCTTGTTCATGGCTTCCGCAGGCACCAGATACTCGGCGCGCAAAACCGTGACTAACTGGCCGTTGTTCATCTCCGGTACCAGGACACGGTCGTAGCCGGCCAAGAGATCACCAAGGTTGCTTGGCAGGGGCCAGATGTGATGCAGATGAACATGGCTGACATCATAGCCCAGATCGCGCATGTTACCGACTGCGCGGCTGATCGGACCATAGGAGGAGCCCCAACCGACCACGGCCAACTTGCCGGTTTCATAGCCCTGTTCCACGCCCTGCAAGGGAATATCCCTGGCAATACCGCTAATTTTGGCGGCGCGCAGATCGGTCATGCGTTGATGGTTTTCCGCATCGTAGGAGATATTGCCCGAGCCATCCTCGCGCTCAATACCGCCGATGCGGTGTTGTAGACCCGGCGTACCAGGCGGGGCCCAGGGCCGCGCCAGGGTTTCGTCATCGCGGGAGAACGGCAGGAAGCCTTCATCACCAGCCAGATCGGGGGTCGCGAATTTCACCGGGAACGGTTCGTAGTCATCGAAATCAGGGATTAGCCACGGCTCGGACGCATTGCCCATGTAGCCATCACTCAACAATATCACCGGCGTCATGTACTTGGTGGCTAGGCGGACCGCCTCGATACCCATGTCGAAACAATTGGCCGGAGAGCTTGCCGCCAAGACCACCAGGGGCGCATCAGCGTTGCGGCCGTAAACAGCCTGGTACAAGTCCGATTGCTCCGTCTTCGTCGGCAAGCCGGTGGACGGCCCCGCCCGCTGCACATTGACCACGATCAGCGGCAGTTCCGCCCCAATCGCCAGGCTAATCGCCTCGGTCTTCAAGGCCACGCCCGGACCCGATGACGTGGTGACGCCCAAGGAACCGGCAAAAGATGAGCCAATAGCCGCGCAGACGGCGGCAATTTCATCCTCAGCCTGAAAGGTGACCACATCAAATTGTTTCATGCCCGCCAGAATATGCAGCAGGGTTGAGGCCGGTGTTATGGGGTAGGAGGCCAGAACCAAACGCAGATCCGCCAGTTTGGTGCCCGCCGCCAGGCCCCAGGCCAAAGCTTCGGCGCCGGTTACGGCACGGTACAGTCCCGGCGCGATATCCGCCTGCCGCACCGTAAAGCCGCGCATGTCGCCGGGCAACTCGGCGGTTTCGCCAAAAATATGTCCTGCAGTCAGGGCCGCGATATTCGCTTCGGCAATATTGGGCAGCTTGGCAAATTTACCGCGCAGATAGTTTATCGTCGGCTCCCGGTCACGGTCGTACAGCCAATAGATCAGACCCAGGGTCCACATATTCTTGGAGCGCAGGGCTTCCTTATTGGAAACGCCGTGTTCCTTGACCGCTTCCGTTGTCAGCTTGGAAATATCCATGGTCAGAACCTGGAAACCATCCAGGCTGCTATCTGCCAAGGGATCGGCGTCAAAGCCGGCCTTTTTCAGGTTCCGCGCCGTGAAGGTACCGGTATCGATGATCACGGTACCGCCAGTTTTCACTTCGCCCAAATTGACCTTCAAGGCGGCGGGATTCATGGCCACCAGGACATCCGGAATGTCGCCGGCGGTGGCTATCTTGCGGGCGCCAAAATTAATCTGGAAGGCGGACACCCCGAAGGTGGTACCGATGGGTGCTCTGATCTCCGCCGGAAAATCCGGGAAGGTCGCCAGGTCGTTTCCGGCCACGGCGGTCGCCAAGGTGAACTGGCTGCCGGTTAACTGCATACCGTCGCCGCTATCGCCGGCAAACCGTACGACGACCGATTCCACTTCTTCGCGTGGGGTGCCGGTCGGCTCAAGCTGAATTGCTGTGCTCGTTACCATGTCTCAAACGCTAAATTGCATGATTGGGTGAATTTCCGCGTGTCTTTTGCCGCCCATGCCAATCGCCAGCGGCGAAATCCGCCATGGGTTGCTACCATTTCTTAGATCACAAATCCTAAATCATCGATACGGTTGACACCACTTGATGCTTGGACATTGGTGTCTATTGCGTCAGGCAATGTAACCAGTTCATTCTCCCATGCCAATAACCGGATATGGCGAAAAAAACAAATTTTTGTGAGTGTCCAAAACCCACTCATTTGCAATGGCTATTTGGAAGAGATTTTAGACGGTGCCGCCGCCGGTTTCCGTCGTGTATGTAATAGGAAAATTGCCAAATTGATTTTTAGCGCCAAGCCTAAGTTTAACGATTGGGTTATCGGAATTAACGTCCACCTCACCGACACGGTAGGCGCCAGCCTTGAAAATAACCTGTCGAAGTCCCCTGCGGATCAACAGCGGGCAGCAATAAAACTGGTCTAGAATCGCGCCCCAGAATCAGCGCCAAATCCAGGTTACGGCTGCCCATGACATGATTGGAGTATCCCTCCGATGACCATTCTTCAATCAACTTACCACCGTGCAGCTAATAGATTTTAGGCCGCCGCCAATATGGGGCATCGCCACCACAGCGACCTCCGGCTGGCTATCCTGATCGAAGTCGGCGGCCTCCGCCGGGTTCAGCCATCGGCGCGCCAAGCCCATCGGCTCCGTCTCCGCGACCAGAACAATACGGTCCCCAACGTGCCAAAATACCGCCAATGCCGCACTGCGATCAAGTTAGGATTTGACCACCAGAATTTCATCACCGCCATCACTATCCAAGTCCGCCAAGCGGGCTTTTCGGTCTTCGAACACGGAATCGCCAGGCAACTGAAAATTCAACTCCCGCCCATCCCGCATCTTGAGCCGCAGGCCCGTCGCCTCGATGGCGTCGCCCAACACACCATGGCGATAAATTCGGCTCGGCCCGGTCAACCAGACCGCGGCGATGTCACGATGCCCAACCGTCATGATGCCATCGGACGAATTTTCGCCCCGCGCCGCGTCGTTTGCCAGCAGGCTTATCGCCACCAGAAGGCCAAGTAGTGGAAGACCGGGCAGTCTCGGCGCGGCACACATTCGTTAAACCTCGATGATCGCCACGGCGCGGGTCCAGCCGGCAGAGCCTCCCCTGATTTTCATAGGGAAACAGGCAACGGTGAAACCCGTGGCCGGCAGGCGTTCAAGATTGTGCAGCTTTTCAATATGGCAATAGCCTATATTGCGCCCGGCCCGGTGCCCCTCCCATATAATCGCGGCCTTCTTGCTCTCCCTGTAGCGTTGCGCGGTAAAGCTGAACGGAGCATCCCAGGACCAGGCATCGGTACCGGTCACGCGGACGCCGCGCTCCAGCAGATACATGGTCGCCTCAAGCCCCATGCCACAGCCCGAATCGACATAATTATCACTGCCAAATGCCGTCCCCGCGGCCGTATTGACCACAACGATTTCCAAGGGCGAAAGGGTATGGCCTATCCGCTTTAATTCCGCCTCCACATCATCCGCCGTCGCCACATAGCCGTCGCCAAAGTGACGGAAATCCAGCTTTACCCCAGGCTGAAAACACCACTCCAGTGGCACTTCATCAATGGTAATGGCGCGCTCGCCCCGGTTCATCGTGGAGGCAAAATGATAGGGCGCATCAAGATGGGTGCCATTATGGGTGGACAGCGCGATGCGTTCAACGGCCCAGCCTTCGCCATCGGGTAAATCGTCCTTTTCCAGGCCAGGAAAAAAGGCCGTCATGCCCGGGACCGAGGCCTGATGACCAATGTATTCAATCTTCGGCTGAAACCCGGGTGGGTCCGAAATCACGTCATTTTCAAGAAATATGGATATATCGATTATTTGCCTAGCCATCACAAATTCCCATTCCGCAAAGGAAAACACGCGCCTATCCGGGCGTCATGGTACCTCGAACTACGTTTCGTGACATATTTATCGCAATCTGCGTTGAAAACGCCACAAAAGCACTCAATATCTTTGCCTTGTTCCCTTCCCCATGTAAATTCCCATCGGTTATCGTAAAATATCTGCTACGATATATCATCATGGAAGTTCTGTAGTCGAAAGGACATCGATATCTTAGACCCTCGAAATCTACAGCTCTTCTAAAATTCGAAGTATTCCGGGACTAAAAGAAATGCCAACAGGAACAGTTAAATGGTTCAACCCAACTAAAGGGTATGGATTTATCGAGCCGAGCGACGGCTCCAAGGACGCGTTTGTGCACATTTCCGCCGTCGAGCAGGCTGGCCTATCCACTTTGAACGAAGGTCAGAAAGTCGAGTACGAACTTACGGCAGGCCGTAATGGCAAGACCGCTGCGGATAATATCGTCGTTGTCGACTAATTTTCGGCTGACCGAAAATTGACATCTTCAATGACACGACCAGCGATTTCTTGCTCGATGTAAGCTAAAGACCGAGTATCTGCAAGATGCCCCCGTGGGATCTAATCCTGCGCGATAGCTGAGCAGTCCGGATGTTGACCAAGTCAGGATCCTTGGAGCGTCGAATGAGGTACCTGCGATAAAGTTTCGCAACAGTGCCAGGCCATGATGGGTCAGGCGTGGCCGCATGGGCGACGGCGGACTGCGGCCAAGATAGGCTACGGCGACACGGGCAATGTCCACGGCATATGTCATGGGCTAAGTTGGTTGTGCCTTTTTTGTAGTCGTCTGTTAAGAAGCGGCTCTGAGTGCAGATAGTGTTATTATTGCGTGCGATATTGCGGCGACGATTTCGGCCAACAAGGCCTTTAGCCACTTGAGGATGAGACGGAAGTTTTAGCCTACGGCGCTCATGACGGCGT
>PVBE012624535.1_pt1 | contig 20967 bp, 21 predicted proteins | sample 1631181 | NCBI WGS metagenome assembly PVBE01 (sample SAMN08397723, study PRJNA350692) | Marine metagenome, whole genome shotgun sequencing project. | isolation source: water | place: Pacific Ocean | collected 2012-04 | reverse complement strand
GTTCGTCCATCACCATGCGGCCGTCTTCGCCCAGCGAGAACGTCGTGGTATCGATGAAGACCACGCCGACCGAGGCGCCCGAGCCGGTCTCGATGACGTCGCCCTGGAAGATCGGTGAGCCCGAGGTCAGAGTCACTTCGGTGCCGTCGGCCCGGGTTGCCGTGGCCGTGCCTTCGAGGGTCTGAACCTGGCCGATGGGCGGCACAGCCGCTGTTTCGTTAGCCTGAGCAGATTGCGCCGGTGCCGCTGGCCCGGCCAGGGCCTCGGCCAAGTCCGGCGCTACGCGAGAGCCCCCTTCAGTGACCAACGTCGGCGGCGCATCGGAGGCGAAGTAATCCCGCACCACGACGGTTTGGCCGTCCGGCCCGACCAACACCAGATCGGCGCCTTCACGGATGTATTCGGCAACAGGAAGAAAATGCCCGCCTGGAACGGTAACGGAGGAACCGGATGAACCATCCAGGACGACGCTAGCAGCCACAGCTTGACCGCTGGCCTGGGAGGCACCTGGCGTCCCAGCAGCGTCGTTCGATTGACTCGGATGCGTACCGGCCGACGCCCTTTCGACGGCTGCCATCCCCGCTCCCCGCTCCCTTAGCCCTGGCCCCCTAAACTAGATATGGCTAGGTATTTTCCCAAAACCACTAGGGACACTAGCACCCACCATGCGCTACCACCAGTGACCATCGTCACACTTTCTGCCATCACGTGTAGGCATCGAAGGGCAGGCGTGGAGAGCAGATTTTGTATCTGCAGAAGGCGGTGATCGACGGTCTGTCCGGAAGCCAGGCGTCTCCCCCCCCTGCTCTCAGCGCTCCATTCGGGCCTGTTGAGCGCGGTCGGCGAGGACGCGGTCAAGCCAGTCGGGGTCCATCTCGGGCACCGAGGAGAGCAGAAGTTCGGTGTATTCGTGGTGCGGCGGTGTCAGCACTTCCTCGCGCCCGCCCTGCTCCACCACCCGGCCCTGTAGCATGACCACGATCTCGTCGGCGATGGCCTTGACGGTGGCCAGGTCGTGGGTGATGAACATGTAGGAGACCTGAAATTCTTCTTGCAGACGATCGAGCAGCTTGAGGATCTCCTCGGCCACCAATTGGTCGAGCGCCGAGGTGACCTCGTCGCAGATGATCAACTCGGGCTCAGCCGCCAGCGCCCGGGCGATGCAGATGCGCTGCTTCTGGCCACCCGAAAGCTCGCCGGGAAAGCGCTCGATGAAGTCGTCGGGCTCGAGCTCGATCATGTTCAGAAGATCGCGGATGCGGGTCTCGCGTTCGGCCCCGCGCAAGCCCAGATAAAAGCGCAGCGGCCGGCCGACGATCTCACGCACCCGCTGCCGCGGATTTAGCGCCGTATCGGGCATCTGGTAGATCATCTGCAACTTGCGTAGCTGGTCGCGCTGGCGTCGCTTCAGGGCCGGTGGCAAAACCTCGCCCTTGAACAGCACCTGGCCCTCGAGCGGTGGCAACAGCCCCGTCACGACCCGCGCCAGCGTCGACTTGCCGCTGCCCGATTCGCCAACTATGGCCACCGTCTTGCCGCGCCGGATCTCGAGATCGACGCCGTCGAGCACGGTCACGTCGTCACCATAGCTGGCGGTGACGTTCTTCACCTGCAAGACCGGCAGCTCATCGCCGACGGACGCCACCTCGTCCTTGCGAAATTCGCGAACCGCCAGCAACTGGCTGGTGTATTCCTCCTGGGGATTGCTGATCAGCTCGCGGGCGTTGCCCTCCTCGACCAGATGGCCATGGCGCAGCACCATGATGCGGTCGGCCATCTGGGCCACCACGGCGAGATCGTGGGTGATGTATATGGCGGCGGTGTCGAATTGGTGAACCACGTCCTTGATGGCCGCCAGCACCTCGATCTGGGTGGTCACGTCGAGCGCCGTGGTGGGTTCGTCGAAAACGATCAGGTCGGGCCGGCACGACATCGCCATGGCGGTCATGGCGCGCTGCAACTGGCCGCCCGAAACCTGGTGGGGATAGCGGTAGCCGATGCTCTCGGGATCGGGAAGTTGCAGTCGGAAATAGAGCGCCTTGGCGTCGTCCTCGGCCTCGGCCCGGGGCTTGACGCCGTGCTGCACCGGCGCCTCGGTGAACTGGTCTATCAGCTTGTGGGCGGGGTTGAAAGCGGCCGCGGCGCTCTGCGCCACGTAGGCGATGCGCACACCGCGCAGGCTACGCTTGGCACCCTCCGAGCTGCCCATCAGGTCGATGCCGTCGAACATGATGGAGCCGCCGGAGATGCGGCAGCCGGGCCGGGCAAAGCCCATAGCGGCGAGGCCGATGGTCGACTTGCCGGCGCCCGATTCGCCGATCAGGCCCAGCACCTCGCCACGGTGCAGCACCACGTCGATACCGTGGACAATGCCTTGCCAGATTTCGTCGGCCTGGCCCTCGATGCGCAAGCCCCGCATTTCGAGCAGTATTTCTCCCTTGGTACCTGTGGCACCCGTGCCCTCATTTGTCGCTTCGCTAGTGCTCATCCCTGAGTCCACTCGTTTTGTGCAGGAACCAGTCGACCACGAAATTGACGCCGACGGTGAGAAGCGCGATCGAACCCGCCGGCAGCAGCGGCGTGATGTCGCCGAAGGTGATCAGCGTGGCGTTGTCGCGCACCATGGAGCCCCAGTCCGCGGTCGGCGGCTGAATGCCGAGACCGAGGAAGCTGAGCGCGCTGATGAAAAGAAAGACGAAACAGAAGCGCAGCCCGAACTCCGCCACCAGGGGCGGCATGGCATTGGGCAGCACTTCGCGCCGGATCACCCACCACAGCCCCTCGCCGCGCAGCCTGGCCACTTCGACGAAATCCATCACCACGATGTTCATGCCGACGGCGCGTGAGATGCGGAAAACGCGGGTCGAATCGATCAGGCCGATGACGATGACCAGGGCCGGGATCGAGGTGCCGACGATGGTCAGGATCAAAAGCGCGAAGATGAGGGCCGGGATGGCCATACCGATATCGACCAGACGGCCCAGCAACTGATCGGTCCAGCCCCCCACGGCGGCCGCCAAAAAACCCAACACCGCGCCCACAAAGAAGGCCAGGCAGGTGGTGAGAAAGGCGATGCCGATGGTGTTGCGGGCGCCGAAGATCAGGCGTGTCAGCATGTCGCGGCCCAAGTTGTCGGTGCCCAGCAGGAACTGGCCGCTCCAGGGCTCGTACTCGCCGGCCACGATCTGGGATTCGCCATAGGGCGTCAGCACCGGCGCGAAAAACGCCAGAATCACATAAAACAGAATCACCAAAAGCCCGAAGCGCGCACTCCAGGGCGCCGTGCCAAGAAGCTTGAGAAAAGCCATGGCGGCGCTACCTCGGATGCAATAGCCGCGGATTGGTGACGATCGACAACACGTCCGCGGTCAGGTTGAGCAGCACATAGGCGGCGGCGAAGAAAAGACTGGTGGCCTGCACCACCGGGATGTCGCGCTTGGACACCGAATCGACCAGCAACTGGCCCAGGCCGGGATAGACGAACACCACCTCGACCACCACCACGCCGACCACCAGATAGGCCAGGTTGATGACAACCACGTTGATGATGGGCGCCAGCGCATTGGGCAGCGCATGCTTGACGATGACCCGCGAGCGCGCCAGGCCCTTGAGATTGGCCATCTCGATATAGGGGCTGGCCAGCAGATTGATGATGGCGGCCCGGGTCATGCGCATCATGTGGGCAACCACCACCAGCGTCAGTGTCAGCGCCGGCAAGGTGCAGCGGTAAGTGCGCTCCCAGAACCCCAAATCGTCGCTGATGTTGGAGATGGAGGGAAAAATCCCGGTGTGAATGGAAAAGAAAAGAATCAAAATGTAGGCGACGAAAAATTCGGGAAAGGAAATCGAACTCAGCGTCACGATGTTGACCAGACGATCGAATATTGAGTTGCGGTAGAGCGCCGCCATGGTGCCCAGCGTCAGCGCCAGAGGTAACGAAATAAGGGCCGCCATGATAGCCAGAAAGAGCGTGTTGCCGATCCGCGTGGCAAACAGCTCGCTGATCTCGCGCTGGTTGGCCAGCGAACGACCGAGATCGCCCTGGAGAATGCCGCCCAGCCATCTCAGATAGCGCTCGGGGGCCGGCAGGTCGAGCATGAGTTCGCGGCGGAAGGCGGCCACCGTCTCCGGCGTCGCGGCCTGGCCAAGAATGGCTTGGGCCAGGTCGCCGGGCAAGAGCTCGACGCCGAGAAAGATGATCAACGAGACGATGAACAGAGTCAGGAGGCCCAGCGCCAGGCGCTGGGCCACCATCGTCAGAAGTTTGTTCATCCTCTTAGGAAGCGCTTAGAAAATCCTGGCGCTGCCTAACCCATCCACCAACGCTCCAGGCCCTTGTTGCCGTCGAGGCCCCAATTGGCCGCCATCTTGTCGCGGTGCTTGACCTTGTCGGCCATGGCAAAGACGTAGTTGGCGAACATCGGTATGACCACGCCGCCATCGTTGTGCACGATAGTCTGCATCTCGACGTAGATGGCGCGGCGCTTCTTTTGGTTCAGTTCGGAACGCCCCGCCAGCAGCTGCTCGTTGAAGCGGGCGTGCTTCCAGAAGCTGTCGTTCCAGGAGGCATCGGCGGCATAGGCCGTCGAGAACATCCAGTCCTCGGTCGGCCGGCCGCCCCAGTAAACGGCTGACCAGCCCTTCTTCATCCAGACGTTGGACCAGTAGCCATCGTTGGGTTCGCGCACCACATTGATGGTGATACCGGCCTTGGCGGCGTGTTCCTTGTAAAGCACGGCGGCGTCGACGGCGCCGGCAAAGGCCGCATCGGCGGCACTGAGATCGACCTTCAGGCTGGGCGTGCCGGCTTTCTTGAGGTGGAACTTGGCCTTGTCGACGTCGTACTGGCGCTGAGGCAAATCACCGGCATGGTAAGTATTGGAACGGCCGATGGGATGGTCGTTGCCCAGTGCCCCGTGGCCACGCAGCACCGTCTTGATGATGGCTTCGCGGTCGAGGGCATACTTCAGGGCCAAACGCACGTCGACGTTATCGAAAGGTGGCGTGTCACAGCGCATGCAGAAGGTGTAGTGCTGGGTGCCGCTGGTCTCCTCGATGCGGATGCCCTTGCGCCGTTTCAAGAGATGCACGGTCTTGAGATCGACACTGTCTACGGCGTCGACCTCGCCGGTCGTCAGGGCATTGGTTCGCGCGGTGACGTCAGCGATGGAGATCATCTCCGCCGAATCGAAGTTGCCGTATCCCGACTTGAAGTAGTTCGGATTGCGCTTCATCTTGGCGCGCACACCGGGCTCGAAGTTCTCCAGCACGAAGGCACCGGTGCCGACTCCCGATTTGAAGTCCACGCCGTCGCCCGCGGCAGGCATAATGGCGATGTGATAGTCGCTCATGATGTAGGGGAAGTCGGCGTTGCCGGCCTTGAGCTTGATCACCACCGTATCCTTGCCGTCGGCCTTGAGTTCGACGATGGGCTCGAGCAGCTTCTTGGCTGCCGACTTGGAATCCTTGCCGCGGTGGTGGTTGATGGAGGCCACCACGTCGCCCGAATCCATGGTCTTGCCATTGTGGAATTCGACACCCTTGCGCAGCTTGAAAGCCCAGGTCGTGGCGTCATCAGAGACGTCGTAGCCTGCGGCCAATTCGGGCACCAGCTTGCCGGTGTTGTCGACCTCCATCAGATGGTTGCGAATGCCATAACCCAAGAACTGGCTGAAGGCGTTCTCGAAGGTCGCCGGATTGATCGAATCGGTGGTCGAACCATGCGCCGAGCCGAAACGGAAATGGCCGCCCTTCTTGGGTGTGGCGGCCAGGGCACGGCTGGCCAGCGAGGTGGCCAGAGCGGTCGTGGCGCCCAATGCCAGCGCCTGCGACATGAAATCACGACGCGAAATCCTACCTTGCCCGAACAGCCGTTCGAGCGTGTTCAGTTTATCCATAGGTCCCTCCCTGCAAGCGGGTTTTTGTTATCGATCAGATGAATTGACCGATCGAATATTTTTGCTCCACCACGATCATGCGACATCTCGTGGCCCAACACAAGGAAACCACAGAAACTCCGGTGGAAGCCCCGAAAGCAGAGGAAAACTAATTGCGCCCCTTGAGGCCGGTCGGACCTTGCTCCGCGATCACCGCTTTGATTTTTTCGTCATGGCGGAACCAGGATTTGGCCTTGGGGTCCGTGATCTTGAGCCCGCGTGTCTTTGACCAGTTGCGGATGAACTGGCGAGCATTGTTCCATTCGCCGTCCACCGGCTTGAGAAATTGGAGTGCGAAAACGCGCACGCCGAAATTGGTCGAAAAGAGGCCGTCCGCGACGATGCGCCGGCCGCAAAAGGGCAGCAAGTCTTCACTGGCGCCGCTGAACATGCCGGCGTTCTTCATGGCCAGCACCAGCGTGCCGTCGTCGCGCAAAAGCCCGAGCTGGCGCTTGCCGGCACCGCACCGGGTCGGGCAGTTGCCGGAAAGCTCGCACAGGATATCGACCACACGGGCCTCGAAGCGGACTTTCTCCTCCGCCGGCAGGCCCCAGATATTGGCCGCATTTGCGGTACCGCTCAACCCCAGCAGCAGGACCAGAACGGCGCCGAGAAAGGTTCCCCGTTCCACCATATCGCTACTCCCCGAACGGCTGGATGCCGACGTCTTCGTGATTGACCATGACGATACCCTGGTCATCGACCACCTTGTGCACGGCCAAATAATTGAGGCCATCACGGCGGTAGAGATCGCCTTCGACCACCAGGCGGTTGGTTTGCACCCGGACCAGACCGGGGTTGGCCACGCTGCTATCGTCGGTTTCGAACTTCATGATGATGTAGATCTCGCCGTCATCGGCGATCAGGCCGACGGGTATGCCGCCGACGGCACACCAGATGGCGCACTGGTGGTGGGCGCTGCCCCGCCCCACCATGATCTCGGTGATGGCACACCAGGGATCGATGATCTCGCCACTCAGGCGCACCCGCTCGGGTGCCGCTTGAGCAGCGGAAACGATCATCAGCGTGGCCAGCAACGGCACTGCCAGCTGGTTCAGGATTCTCATGCCTACCCCCCACAGGTTGTTCGCCTCTGGCCCCGCCCAACCAGGCAAGTAGAGCCACTTTTCGCTGCGGCAAGGGTGGCTGGTTTCCAGAACGACTGCGGGTTAGCCTGGAGCCATGCGACGAGGAGTGAAAAGCGCCCTGCTGGCGCTGCTGATAGGGCTGGCGACCGGAACTGCCACTGCCGGCACGGCCGAGGCTTTGGCTGCACTGGCGCGCGGCGACCACAAGGCCGCGGCGACCGAGCTTAGCCAGTTGGCGGCGGCCGGCGATGCCGATACCCAGCACCAGTTGGCGCGCCTCTATCTCGATGGCCGTGGTGTCGAGAAGAATACCGCCCGGGCGCTCGAGCTCTACCGGCAGGCGGCACGGGGCGGCGACATTTCGGCCCGGCTGGAATTGGCCGAGATCTATTCCGAGGGCGAAGGGGTGGCCCGCGACCCCGGTCGTGCCTATTTCTGGTACGTGGTGCTCGACCAGACCAGGAGCTTTGCCATTCGCATGTACGCCGATGCCGCCCGCACGGCACTGGAGGAAGAGACTTCGGACGCCACCCTGGCCCAAGCACGCAAGGACGCCGCAGCCTGGCTGGCGCAGCACGGCGAGGCCAGCAAGTGAAGCCGAAAACCTCGCTGGCGCTTCTGCTGCCCCTGGCCATTATGTCGGGCACTGCGCAGGCTCGCCCCAGCGTCGACAAGCTGGTGGAATACTTTTCCATCATCGCCTTCGGCAGCGAGATAGACGGCGTTGCCGCGCATCAAAGCGTACGCAAGTGGCAGGGCCCGATTCGCTACAAACTCGCTGGCCTGACCAAGGATGCCAAGACATTCCGGCCCATCATCCAACACCACACCAAGGCACTGACGCGCTACAGCCGCATCGAGTTCAAAGAGGTTCCCGGCAAGGCCCCGGGCGAGGAGCTGATCATCTGGTTCAGCAAACCTGACGGCATGCTAAAGGCAGCCCGTTTGCTGGAAAAGAACGAGCGCGTAATCCGCCGCCTGGCGCAGGAACGAACCTGCTTTTTCCTCTCCTACCATTTGCCGCCGGGGCGCCTGGTCAAGGGCATGATCGTGATCAACGTAGAGCGCGAATTCGCCTTGACCGAACACTGTTTGCTGGAGGAGCTATCCCAGTCTTTGGGTCTGCCCAACGACAGCCCGCTGGTGACGCCCTCGATCTTCAATACCCGCGATCGCCTGACCAAACTCTCCTTCATCGACAAGGTGCTGATCCGCACGCTTTACGATCCCCGCCTCAAGGCGGGAACGCCGAAGAAGCTTGCGCTACGCCAGGTGCGGGCGATCATCAAGGAACTGGCGCGAGGCAAGTAGGCAACCGTGTCCATCGAGAGATTTGAGCCCGAGTCATGCGCGGCCGACGGCCGCTTGCATTTCGCGGTGACCGAGCGCAACCGTGGGCCCATCCTGGAGGTGCTAAAAAAAGTACTGTCGCCTGGTCTGGTAGTGGAGGTCGCCAGCGGCACGGGCCAGCACGCGGTGCATTTCGCCTCAGCGCTACCCGAACAGATCTGGCAGCCCAGCGACCTCGATCCGGCCATGCGGGCCAGCATTGCCGCCTGGCGCAAGCACGCCGGGCTCGGCAACCTGCTTGAGCCCTTGACCCTCGATGCCGAAACGACCTGGCAGCTCGACACCGCACCTGTGGCTCTGGTCGCCATCAATCTCATCCACATCGCGCCCTGGTCGGTGTGCTGCGGGCTGATGCAGAACGCCGGCCGGGTGTTGGCGGCCGGCGGCCAGGTCGTGCTTTACGGCCCCTACCGCCGCGACGGCCAACATACTGCACCGAGCAACAGCGAATTCGACGCCATGCTCAAGGCCAAGAACCCCGCCTGGGGTGTGCGTGATTTGGAGGCGGTAACGGCCGAGGCGGCCGGCCAGGGACTGGCGCCCAAGGAAGTCGTGGAGATGCCGGCCAACAATCTGACGCTGGTCTTTCAAAAAGCGTCGATTCCCTGCTAGAGTCCGCCGTCCCGTTCGAAGCTTTGCCGGTGTGGTGCAGGGATGGTGATATTCGTTACGTGGTTGATCAGCAGCGTCGTCGTTTTCCTGATTTTGGTCAGGTTGCGCGAGGGGCGCCTGCACCGCCACATCCGGCTGACCGACCTCGATTGGAAGGCGGTGGCCGTGCTGGCTGCCATCGTCGGTTTGCTGCCAGCCATTGCTTTCGACCTCTATCGCGGCCGTGACGTCGTGGTGCCGCCCGGCGTCGCCGAACACCCGCTGGAAAAGGAAAAAGCGGACAACGGCAAGCAATAGGGAATTTCGAAATCAGGAAGTTGCCCGGGATCCCTCTGGGAAGTGTTCACTTGGGGTCGCGGCGTTCGCTGTCAGCAGTCTCCAGAGCGGCCTGGATGGCCGGGCAGACGGTCCGCACGGCCTCGAAATCGCGAAAGGCCAGTTCATAGATCGAACAGGGTGTGACGGCGCGGCAAGTGGCGGCGCGGGGGGTGCCGTGCAGCAGTGCCATCTCGCCGATGAAATCGCCGGCCATCAGGGTTCCGAGGTCATCTTCATCCTCGCCGATCCGGCGTGAGGCCCGGACCACGCCACGGGCAATGAGAAAGAGCGAGCGGTCGTGCGCGCCTTCGCGGATTACCGCCTGGCCGGCCGGCAGGGTGCGCAGCTTGAGCACTCCTGCGACGCGGGCGTATTCGCTCTCCGGGATTTCGGAGAAGAAGGGCACTTTGCGCAAAAGTTCGCTGGGATCGGCCTCCAGCGCGGCGGCATCACGGCCGCGGAGCGCCTGGGATTCGTCCTCCAGGCGGGCCAGCATCTCATGGGCCACGCCGGCTGCTATCGAGCCCGCCCGCACCTCGCCCTGGATGACCTCGGATTCGGCCTGTAGCATCAGCCGCCAGGCCAGGCGTTGCTGCATCAGGTTGACGAACTCGGGGTACTGGGCGGCGGTCTCGTCGATGCTGGCGAGAGCGGTATCGTGCCAGCGCCGGTACTGGCTGCGGACCTCGTCGACCAGCCCCAGAGTTCCGGCAGCGAAGTCTGGGTTTTCGAGCTGATCGAGGATCTGGCGGCTGACCCGGTAACGGCCCCAGGCTCGCTCGTAATCGGCGGCAATGCGGTCTCGCCGCAGCTTTTCCGCCAGGCCCCAGAATCCTCCCACAAACCCGCCCAAGCGCTCCGCCAGGCGGGTCAGGCCCTGGTGCAGAGTGCGCGTCCACAGCGCCCGCGTGGTGGCTTCGGGCAGGCGTCCGCCTTGGCGCAATTCGGCGCCCTGCAGGTCGACGGAATGGCAGAGCTCGCGGTAGGTATGCTCCGAGAGATGGCCCTGGCCGAAAAGCTGGTAGTAGGTCTGCTTCTCCATGGCGAACAGGCGGGCATAGAAGAGCCGGCGCTCGACTTCGGCGCCCAGCTCACTGCCGCGCAGCGCCTCGAGCTCCTTGCGGTGGCCGGCGATGCCGCTTTGTAGACGCTGGTTGACGCCGTCCGCCACGCGTTCGGAAAGCAGGCCGCCGCGGCGCAGTTCGGGCACCCTCTCCCAGGCCCGGCGCATGGCCGCCAGTAGGCCCTCGACACGGGCCACGCGGTCCTCCAATGGCGGCTTGTCGAGGCCCAGGCGCTGCACCAGCCACTCGATGCTCAATCCCTGGACCAGCAAGGTGAACAGCACCGCCCCCATGACCAGCGCCACGAAAAGCTCGGCATGGACGAAATCGCCCAGGCTGAGCGCCAGGGCCAGACCGATGGCGCCGCGCAGGCCGCCCCAATACATAACCGCCTGATAGCCCCGGTCGATGCGCTCGGCGCCGGGCAGCCGGCCGACCAGCGGCACCAGGCCGAAAGTCACTACGGCGCGGGACAAAAGCATCGCCAGCAGCACCCAGGCCAACAGATCGATGGCCTCGTAAAGAGCACCCAGATTGACGCTCAAGCCGACCAGCAGAAAAATCAGGGCGTTGGCCACGAAGGCCATGTATTCCCAGAAATGCTCGAGATAGCCGACCACCGAGGGCGAGATCTTGGCCCGCCCCCAGCCGCCCAGCGTGACGCCGGCCAAAACCACGGCCATCACGCCGCTGACGTGGAAGACTTCCTCGGCAACCAAAAACGAGAGATAGGCCAGCACCGTCGTCAACGTGATCTCGATCGAGACGTCGCCGCGCACCCGGCCCAGCAGCCAGCCGAACCCGAGCGCCGCCAGCCAGCCCACCAGGGCACCGCCGAAAAACACCACGAAGAAGGTGACGACGTCGAGAAAGGCGCCCAGCGGCGTGAAGAAATAGCCGCCCACGGCCACACCCACCAGGATGCGCGTCAGCACGATCGAAGTGGCGTCGTTGAACAGGCTCTCGCCCTCGACCAGAACGGTAAGCCTGAGCGGTGCCCCGAGTTGGCGAAACAGCGCCACCACGGCGACCGGATCGGTGGCGCTGAGAATGGCGCCCAGCACCAGCGCCGAGGCCAGATCCAGGGGCGTCACCAGCCACAGCAGTCCGCCGATCAGGCCGGCCGTGACCAGTACGCCCGGGATGGCCAGCGTCAGCACCGGCAGCAGGTTGTGGCGCAACTGCCGGGCATCCAGGTTGAAGGCCGATTCGAACACCAACGTCGGCACGAAGACAAAAAGAATGGCCTCGGGCGACACCGAGAAGCCGGCATACGAGCCCAGCCAGCCCGGAGAATGGGCGAAGATCTGGGCCAGGCCGATGCCGACCAGCACCAGAGCCACCGTGAACGGCAGCTTGATGCGCTTGCTCAACGCCAGGGTACCGGCCGCCACCAACAGCAGCGCCATGACGATGGTGACTAGCTCGACGGTGTGCAGCGTTGACTGCATAGCTCCTCCCGTCGGACTCCCCCCCGCCGGACATAGTGGCCGACAGACGGGCCCAGGTAAACGCCTGACGCGTTCGGCCCAACTCGGCTAAAGTCAACGGGCGAACCCTCCCGCGCCAGAAAAGGGCAATCCCGAAATGAGCAACACTACCCTGCGTCAGATGGCCGATACGCGCGAGGCCAAGTTCGGCACCGGCGTCTTCGAATTCGACAGCCCCGGCATTGGCCACATCCTCAAGGCCGGCGGCGCCGAATACGCCTTCGTCGACTGCGAGCACTCGGGCCTCGGCATCGACGCCGTCAAGCGCGTGTTGCGTTACATGGAGGCCGCCGAGCTGCCCACTTTCGTACGGCCGCCGTCACAGTCGAGCCACCACATCGCCACCTTCCTCGATGCCGGCGCCGAGGGCCTGATGCTGCCCATGGTTTCGAATACCGACCAGGCCCGGGCCATCGTCGACGCCATGAAGTACACTCCCCAGGGATCACGTGGCGTGGCACTGGGCATCGCCCACGACCGCTATGCACCGGGACCGGTATTGGAAAAACTGGCGGAGGCCAACCAGCGAACCGTCTGCCTGGTGCTGATCGAGACCAAGGAAGGTATCGCCAACGTCGACGAGATCGCCGCCGTCGAAGGGGTCGACGTGCTGTGGATCGGGCACTTCGACCTGAGCTGCAGCTTGGGCATTCCGGGCCAGTTCGAACACCCGGAATTCCTTTCAGCAGTGGAAAAGGTGGTGGCTGCCGGCCAGGCCCAGGGCAAATCCCTCGGACGCATGGTGCGCAGCATTGACGAGGGTGTGGCGCTGAACAATCAGGGTTTCGACTTCATCTGCTATTCCGGCGATCTCTGGCTGCTGCAAGATGCCTTGCGGACAGGCATCGAGAAGTTGCGCGAAAGGTGCGGCTGATTCATTAACCGTAAGTTTGCCGATTGCAGGTAAGTTCAGAAACGTCTACGCCGCTACAGCGGAGGTCGTCATGAATTTGCCTAAGATCGCCACGCCTGTTATCGCCCTGGCGGCCCTTTGCCTGCTGCTCGCCGGACAGCCGGCGGCGGCTGCGGACAGTGCACCCGAGGCCGCCGCCAAGCAGTGGCTGGCCCTGATCGACCGGGGCAACTACGGCGAGGGTTGGGAGCGAGCGGCAACCTACTTGCAAGGGATCGTCATGAAAGACGATCTCATCAAGGCCCTGAAGGCCGTGCGCACGCCACTGGGCGCCGTCATTTCGCGCCGCCTGCGATCGGCCCAGACCGCCACCAGCCTGCCCGGCATGCCCGACGGCATCTACGTGGTCATTCAGTACGAAACCGTCTTCGCTAAAAAGAAGAAAGCGGTCGAGACCATCACGCCGATGCGCGAGAGCGGCGGCGGCTGGCGCGTGGCGGGGTATTACATTCGTTAGCCCTCCGGCCCTTGCTGCGGGCGGGCGGGGGCGCGACAATCATGGCCTGGTGCCATCACCAATGCGGGCCCGCCATGAAGATCTCCGATATCCAGACCTACGTCGTCGCCAACCCGCCACCGCATCGCGGCGGCCCCTACTTCGTCTTCCTCAAGCTCGTCACCGACAACGGTATCAAGGGATACGGCGAGGTCTACGGCGTGCCCTTCGGCCCCCACCTGGTGGCCGCCATGATCGAGGACGTGGCGGCGCGCCACGTCATCGGCAGCGATCCCTTCGAGATCGAACGGCTGTGGCGAATCGTCTATTCCTCGGGCTTTACCCAGCATCCCGATCTTTCGCTGATGGGCGTGCTGAGCGGCCTGGAGATGGCCTGTTGGGACATCGTCGGCAAGGCGCTGGAGCAGCCCGTCTACAACCTGCTCGGCGGCCGGGTCCACGAGACCTTGCGGTCTTATACCTATCTCTATCCGGCACCTGAGGACATGCCGCAATCGGCTGATGAAGGCGTTGACGCCACAGAAAAAATAGACGCCATGGCCATCGCCGAGGCTTTCGGCGACGCCGAGATGGCGCCCAAGCGCGCCGCCCACTACCGCGCCCAGGGCTTTACGGCGATCAAATTCGATCCCGTCATGCCCATGTCGGCTTTCGATCCGCGGCAACTTTCGCTGGCGGCGCTGGATAACGCCGAGCTGGTGATACGTAACTTGCGCGAGGCGGTGGGCGGCGAGTGCGACCTGCTGGTCGGCACCCACGGCCAGATGACGACGTCGAGCGCCATCCGCCTGGCGCGACGCCTGGAACCCTTCGATCCGCTGTGGTTCGAAGAACCGGTGCCGCCCGAGAACACCATCGAGATGGCCCGCGTGGCACGCCACACTTCGATCCCCGTGGCGTCAGGCGAACGCCTGGCCACCAAATACGAATTCGCCCGCCTCTTGCAGGACCAGGCAGCGGCCATCCTGCAACCGGCGCTGGGCCGCGTCGGCGGCATCCTCGAAGCCAAGAAGATCGCCGGCATGGCCGAGACCCACTACGCCCAGATGGCGCCGCACCTCTATTGCGGTCCCATCGAGGCCGCCGCCAATATCCAACTCGCCACCTGCAGCCCCAATTTTCTGATCCAGGAAAGCATCGAGACCTTCGGTGGCTTCCACGCCGAGATCCTGGTGAAGCCGCTCGAATGGCAGGACGGCCGCATCATCCCGCCGACCGAGCCCGGCCTCGGCGTCGAACTCGACGAGGCGGTGGCCGCCGCCCACCCCTACGAGGGTCCGATCTTTCCTGAGATGGTCGAAGAGCCGCTTTAGGTTTGACACTCTAGGCTTGGCCTAGGGGTCGCAATCGCTTAGAACCACGCCCACGTGACGACGTGTCGCATTGTTCCGCCGCCCAGGCCGAAGCAAGGATACCCGGCGGCACTTACCCAGCAGTATTTCCGGAGACGAGACATGGTTGCGAGAGAATTGATGGCGTCCAAGGGGCCGGCCGTCTTTTGCGTCGGCAAGGACCAATCCATCAACGAAGTGATTGGCCTGCTGTCAGGAATGGGCATTGGTGCCGTCGCGGTGAGCGACGACAACAAGAACCTTGACGGCATCCTATCGGAGCGCGACATCCTGCAGGCGCTCGACGAACGCGGCGCCGAGGCCCTTGTGCTGACGGCCGGGGATCTGATGACCGCCGACGTCTTCACCTGCAACGCCGACACCCTGGTGGCCGAGGTGCTGTCCACCATGGTCGATTATGGCGTACGCCACCTGCCGGTAGTGGGGGACGACGGTTTGGAAGGCATGATCAGCATGCGCGACGTCGTGCAGCTTCGTCTCAGCGCCCTGGAAAACGAGGTCGAAAGCCTGCGCCGGCAATTGCAGGAAGGCCCCCAAGCCGCCGAATAGGCGCCAAATCGAACGCGCGGGAACACGAGATGCACTTTGGACTGACTGAAGAACAACAGATGATGCAGGACGTGGCGAAAAATTTCGCCGAAAACGAAATCCTGCCCAACCTCGAAGACGACGAAGCGAACCACAGATTTCGTCCCGAGCTGCTCAAGAAGATGGGCGAGCTCAGCTTCTTCGCTTGCGCCTTGCCGGAGGAATATGGCGGCAACGGCTTCGGCTATCTCGAATCCGTCATCCTGGCCGAGCAGATCGCCAAGGTCAGCGGCTCCTGGCGCGTACCCTTCAACATGCAGAATCTCGGCCCCCCCATCACCGTGGCCAAGTTCGGTAACGAGGAGCAAAAGCGGCGCTTCATTCCCGGTTGGACCAGCGGCGAGACCATCGGCTTTTTCGCCATGACCGAGCCCAATACCGGCTCCGACGTCGCCAGCATGGGCACCACGGCCAGCGACCGCGGCGACCATTGGGAGCTCAACGGCCAGAAGATGTGGATCTCCAACGCCCACGTTGGCGATTGGGGGCTCTTGTACGCCTTCACCGACAAGAGCCAAAAGCACAAGGGCATGAGCTGCTTCATCATCAATCTGAAGGAAACCGAAGGCATCACCACGTCGGCCATCGAAAGCAAGCTCGGCCTCCATTGCGCCCCCACCGGCGAGATCGTCTTCGATGGCGCCAAGATCCCCAAAGATTCCGTGCTGGGCGAGGTCGGCCAAGGCTTCCAGATCTGCATGTGGCAGCTCAACAACACCCGCATCGGCTGCGCCGCCGGGGCCCTCGGCATCGCCGGCGGCGCCGTCGCGGCCGCCATCGACTACGCCAACACACGCACCCAGTTCGGCCAGAAAATCGGCGCCTACCAGATGGTCCAGGCCCAGATCGCCGACATGGTGACCGAACACGAGGCTGCGCGGCTGCTGGTCTACCGCGCCGCTTGGCTCAAGGATCAGGGCCTGCCCAACCAGGTTGAGACCTCGATCGCCAAGCTCTTCGCCTCGGAGGCCGCCGTCCATGCCGCCAGCGAAGGCATGAAGATCTTCGGCAGCTACGGCTACTCCACCGAGTATCCGGCGCAGCGCTTCCTGCGCGACGCCCACTCGCTCCGAGTGGTCGAGGGTACTAGCAACATCCAGAAGCTCATAATCTCGGGTATCTCGCTGGGCAACAAAGAGAACCGCTAGACCCGGCATCAGCGACACCGAAATTCACGAGAAAGCGAAAGAATCCCATGCCGCAAAAGCAGACGCCGCTGCGTCCCTACTTCGAAAAAATGCCCGATATCGGCAAGCCGCTGAGCGACGGTGAGATCCGGCGCTCGCAGGAAAACGTCGAACTGATCAAGGAACAGGAGAAGATCCTGGCCGCCGAAGTAGAGCGTGTCCGCAACGCCGGAATTCCCGCCGAGCGGGTTCACGACCGCGGCGGCATGACCGTCTACGACCGCCTCGATTATCTCGTCGATGACGGCACTTGGTGCCCGCTGCACTCGCTCTACAATCCCACCGACAACGAGGAAGGCTGCACGGGCGTGGTCAACGGCCTGGGCAAGATCGAAGGCAAGTGGGCGGTCATCATCGGCTTCGACAACAAGGTCATGGCCGGGGCCTGGATCGCCGGCCAGGCCGAGAACATCCTCATGGTCACCGACCTGGCCAAGCGCCTCAACGTGCCGCTGGTCTGGCTGACCAACTGTTCCGGCGTCAAGCTGATGGAACAAGAGGCAGTTTACGCCGGGCGGCGCTCCTCGGGCGCGCCCTTCTACCGTCACGCCGAGCTCAACCGGCTGGGCATTCCCATCCTCAACGCCATCTACGGCACCAACCCGGCCGGCGGCGGTTATCAGGGTATCAGCCCGACCATTCTGCTGGCCCACGACAAGGCCAACATCGCGGTTGGCGGTGCCGGCATCGTCGGCGGCATGAACCCGCGCGGCGAAGTCGACGTGGAAAGCGCCCTGGCCCTGGTCGAGGCCTCGCGTGGCGTGCGCGCCAAGCCGCCGGGCCGGGTCGAGACCCACTTCTACCAAACCGCCTATTTCCGCGAGGTGCACGAGGACGAACAGGGCGTGCTGGACGGCATCAAAGATTACATGCGCATGCAGCCGGCCTATGATCCCGCCATGTTCCGCGTCGCCGAGCCGGCCGACCCCGCCTATCCGGCCGAGGACCTCAACCTCATCCTGCCGGCGGCCCAGAAGCGGCCCTACGACGCCGTGCAGATTCTGGCCCGCCTGACCGATGCCTCCGAATTCATGGAATACCGCCCCGACTACGGCCCCGAGGTGTTCGCCGGGATAGCCAAGATCGACGGCTTGCCCGTCGCCTTCATCGGCAACCGCCAGGGCGTCTTTCCTGAATATCCCGACTATGCCGACGGCAACTATCCCGGGGTCGGCGGCAAGCACTACCGCCAGGGCCTGATCAAGCAGGGTGAGTTCGTCACGCTGTGTGGCCGCGACAACCTGCCCATCGTTTGGCTGCAGGACACCACCGGCATCGACGTCGGCGACGCGGCCGAGGAAGCCGAGCTGCTGGGCCTGGGCCAGGCCCTGATCTATTCCATCGAGAAGAGCGACCTGGCCATGATGTGCGTGGTCCTGCGCAAGGGCACGGCGGCCGCGCACTACATCATGGGCGGCCCGCAGGCCAACAAGAACAACGCATTTACTTTGGGCACGCCGCTCACGGAAATCTACGTCATGCACGGCGAAACCGCCGCCGCAGCGTCCTATACCCGGCGCCTGGTCAAGGAACAGGACGCCGGCAACGACCTCGGTCCGGTGGTCGACAAGATGAACGAGATGATCCAGGACTATCACGACAAATCCCGCCCGGCCTACTGCGCCAAACTGGGCTTCGTCGACGAAATCGTCTCGTTGACCGGCCTGCGCCAGTACATCCAGGCCTTCGCCGGAGCCAACTACCAGAACCCCAATTCAATCACGCCGGTCCACCAGATGCTGCTGCCCCGCACCATCCGGGGTTAGCCGGTCGGCAAGCAACAAGGAGAATCCCATGAGCACGGAAGTCACTGCCCCCATGTCGGGCGAGATCTGGAAGGTCCACGTCAAGCAAGGCGACCAGGTGCAGTTCGAGGACGAGCTGATCATCCTCGAAGCCCTGAAAATGGAACACCCGATCTATGCCCCCGCCGACGGCACCATCGCCGAGGTCAAGGTCGCCGAGAAGCAGAAGGTCGAGGCCAACGAGGTCCTGATCGTCCTCGAATAGGGCCACAGGCCCTCCCCCACAGGCGCGGATTCGTTATGGAAAATTTTGCTGAATCGGTGAAGCTGATGCTCTTCGTCTATGCCCTGGCGGCGGCGGTGTCGCTGGCTGTGGCCTGGGCCATCAAATTGCTGTTCGCCGGCTTCCAGTGGCAAAAGGCGCGTGTCGCCGCACGGGCAGCCGCGGCGGCGGGCGAGACGGCCGAGGCGGAATAGACATGCCGGAAATCGAATTCCTGCAGATCTTCCAGGGCATTGCCACGCTGCTGGCGTCCGATCCCCTCATCGCCTTCTCCCGCGTCGCACTGATCGCGTTGGGAATTGCCTTCGTCTATCTCGGCGCCCGCGGCACGCTTGAGCCGCTGATCATGATCCCTATGGGGGTCGGCATGGCGTCCGTCAACGCCGGAGTCCTTTACCTTTCTGCCGACACCATGGGGACGCTCTTTATCGATCCGACGATCAGCGAGCCGGAGCAGTTGTTGGAGATTCTGCAGATCGATTTCCTGCAGCCCATCTACACCTTCAGCTTCTCCAACGGCCTTATAGCGGTCTTGATCTTCATGGGCATCGGAGTGCTTTCGGATATCGGCTTCATGCTGATCTCGCCGGTGCGCTGCATGATCATCGCCATCATGGCCGAGCTCGGCACGGTCTTAACGTTTCCCATCGCCGTGGCCATGGGGCTGCCCTTCAACGAAGCCGCCGCCATCGCCATGGTGGGCAGCGCCGATGCGCCGATGGTGCTCTATACCTCGCTGCTGCTGGCCAAGGACCTGTTCGTCCCCATCACGATAGTCGCGTATCTCTATCTCAGCCTGGCATATGCCGGTTACCCCTACCTGGTGCGCCTGATGGTGCCCAAGGATCTGCGCGGCATAAAGATGGACCCGACGACGATCCCCAACATCAGCCAGGGCGAAAAGATCACGTTTGCGATCGTCACCTGCGTCATACTTAGCCTTCTCTTCCCCGTGGCCTCACCACTATTCATGGGCTTTTTCGTCGGCGTCATCATCCGCGAATCGAATGTCCAGCCCTTCATCGATTTCATCTCGGGCCCCGTGCTCTATGGCGCCACGTTCTTCCTGGGCCTCCTGCTCGGCGTCCTCTTCGAAGCCAGCACCATCCTCGACCCCAAGGTCATCGTGCTCCTGTTCCTGGGCATCACAGCGCTGCTGCTCTCAGGCGTCGGCGGCATTCTGGGCGGTTACCTGGTCTGGTGGTTCAGCGGCAAAACCTTCAATCCCGTCGTCGGCATCGCCGGCGTCAGCTGCATCCCGACCACGGCCAAGGTGGCGCAAAAGGAAGTCCACAAGGCCAACAAGTTCGCCGTCATTTTGCCTTGGGCCATGGGCGCCAGCGTCTCGGGCGTGATTTCGTCGGCGGTGATCGCCGGCATCTACGTGACGTTGCTGCGATGACCGGGCGTATGCGCCGGCGCAAGGCCTACTGGCTGGGTGGAACGGCCACGGCGCTAATTGGTGTGGCGCTGGCTCGCCTGGTCGTCCCTGAACTCGCGGAAACAGCCGGCCATATCGCTCTGGGCGCCGGTTACCTGCTGGTGGCCGCCGGCCTGGCGACGCTGGCCGCCGCCACGCGGCGGCGGGATGCCGAGGCTTTCAAAATCCAGGATGGAAACAGGGGCGGAGAACGCCGCCAATAACCCAAAGAAATGATCCCAAACGGTCATGGGCACGAAGCGGCACCTTATCCAGATCCACCTCCCTGCTGGCCGAACAGTTCGGCGATGACGCTTTTTGTCGGTGCGGGAACTGTTGTTGCGGTCCAGTACGTCGCCGTGTGGCCGCCGCGGGCGGCAAGTTGATTGTCTCGCCCAACCGAGTCGCCGAAGTGATCACCGAGAGCAAACGCCTGGACCTCGTCTCTGACCCCGACACAGCGACGCCAACGGAAGATTTTGCCACTCTGGCGGCGGGTAGCTGTCCGATCGGTTCTATGCGTGCAGCGATACGCAAAGGTTGCCCGTTTTGAGGCGTTTTCTGTTCTTTATCAAAACCCACATATCCCAGATCACCCCCTGTGCGAATCTGCATTCCAGCGTGGAACTTCCTGAGATCACGCAGTAGATTTGTCAAACTGTTATGTATGCTGTCCCTGGAACCCCTTGAGGGCGGCCGTTTGAAGTACTATTAAGATCGCAACGGCAAGTTCAGTATCATGTCCCTGATTTCGAGGGGAAACCGATGAAATTCAGCTATTCAGATCATATGCGTGAGGCCTTCCCACGAGTTGTTACTGGGCTCGCTTGCGTTGATAGCATCACTCCTCATCCAAGCGTGGCCGAAAGGGTGAATACTCTTCGAGAAACTGCGCTCGCACGGTTGGAGGACGGTTCAGAGAGTTCTTTGCCTGAAATCCGGGCGTGGCGCGCGGCGTTTTCCGACATGGGGCTCAAGCCGACCAAATACCGCTGCGCATCAGAGGCACTCTTGCGGCGACTTCGCCAGGACGGGACGCTGCCCAGCCTTCATCCGCTTGTTGATCTCTGCAACGCCTCGTCCGCTGCCGCGGCCATTCCAGTCGCCGTCTTCGATGTCGCAAAGATAGACGGTGCGCTCGAGGTGCGGCCAGCAAGCGGCACC
>PVBE012654237.1_pt1 | contig 20970 bp, 19 predicted proteins | sample 1631181 | NCBI WGS metagenome assembly PVBE01 (sample SAMN08397723, study PRJNA350692) | Marine metagenome, whole genome shotgun sequencing project. | isolation source: water | place: Pacific Ocean | collected 2012-04 | reverse complement strand
CCCGTCCCGAAATAGCGGTTTCTCGGGCCGGCTTTCAGCGTTCAGCGGTCAGCCATCAGCCTGGCGTCAATAACCTCGACCACTTAGCTGACAGCCGACTGCTGATAGCTGAAGGCCGATTCAATTTCGGGATGGACTCTAGATAACTCTCAAAACTTAACGGAGAGCACGGCGCCATTCGGCGTGGGGGCGATGGTCACCGCGCTGTCCTCACCGTCGGGGAGGAGCAGGAGGACCACGCCCGTGACGACGAGGGTCCCGCCGGCCACGTAGCCGACCACCGCGAACGTCTGGGCGCTCTCGAAGTCTTCCTTCGCCTTGGCGCGCTCGTCGCCGCGCTTGTCGGCGGACTCGTCGGCGATGCTGTTGACCTCGGCCGTGTAGAACCCGCCCAATCCCAGGCCGGCGACGCCCAGACCCATCGCGGTCCACCCGGCGATGGTCAACGCGCTCGTGCCCTTCGGCTTCGTCTCCTTCTTGACCTCCGGCTTCGGCGGCGGCGGCGCCTTCTTGACCGCCACGAGCTCGGCGTCGACCGAGCCCGGCGTGCCTTCCTTCACCTGCACCGTTCGGTCGAGCGCGTGGTGGCCAGCGGCGACGAGCCGGATCGTGTGGGCCCCGGGCTTGAGCCGAATCGTCGTCGGCGTCTGCGCCTTCAGCGGCGCCTTCGAGCCGTCGACGTAGATCTTCGCCCCTGCGGGTCGCGAGATCACCGCGACCTCCGGGTAGCTCTCGCGCAGGCGCTCGACGAGGATCGGGATGAGGTTGGTGATCTCCGCCCGGTCCTTGGCCTTGGGCGCGAGCTGCAGGTAGCGCCGATACGCCTCGATGGCGTCATCGATCTTTCCTGCGCGCTCGGCGCTGCGCGCCCAGTTGAACGCGAGCTTGGCCGACGGATACATCGCCAGCGCAGCCTTGAACTCGCCCGCCGCCAACGCGAACTCGCCCTTGCGATAGTGGCGTTTCGCGATCTCGTATCGCTGCGACGCGCCGGCCGGCGCGTCGGGACCGAGCGCGGAGCCTGGCGCGGCGCTCGCCACGCAGATCGTCCCGAACCACATCATGGCTGCGAGGAGCACACCGCCAACCCGCGTCATTTAGGCGCCTCCCTGACCACTCGAAACCCCAACGTAGGCGATACCCTGCGCGCCGGCTGGGTAAAACGGCTGGCGGAGCGGCACTCGGTCGGCCCGCTCGCCCAATGTCCGCCCTTCACGATTCGCTGCCGCTGACCCTGGTCGAGCCAGCTCGCGGTCCACTCGCTCACGCCGCCCGCCATGTCGAGCACCCCGTATGGGCTGACATCGGCGTCGAACGCGCCCACCGGACCAGGCCCGGGCGGCCCCTCGCGGCTGATGCCCATGTGGCAGAACGTCGCCGCCCACGCGTCACCCCAGGGGAACAAACGCCCGTCGACGCCGCGCGCCGCCTTCTCCCACTCGGCCTCGGTCGGCAACCGGTGCAACACGCCGGTCTCGCCGGTGAGCCACGCGCAATACGCCTCGGCGTCCTCGCACGAGACGGAGACCACCGGCCACTCGGCGCGCCACGGACGCCCCTCCGAGTCGCGGTCCGGCACCGTCTCCGGCGCGCCATCGGACGCCAGCGGCCACAGCGGCGGGCCGTTCGGTCCGGACCTCGGGACGCGAGCCTGCGCGACCGACGCGCCTTCGGTGCGCGCGACGTCGAGCAGGAAGTCGAACCACTCCTCACAGCTCACCGGGCGTCGCGCGACGAAGAAGTCGCCGACCTCCACGGTGGCGGAGGGCGCCGCGAGCTGCGCCAGCGGATCGCCGCCCAGCCGGGCAGCCCCACCCGCGACGTGCACGAATCCCTCGCCGACGACCGCGTCGGGGAAGAGGCGCAGCCGCAGCCGCACCGGCTCCTGGCGGCCAATGCGCACAGGCACCGCACGCTCCGACATGCCCGGCCCGCGAAGCACGAGCACGTAGCTGCCCATCGGCAACGGGTCGACCCGCAACGGGGTGCGCCCCAAAGGCCGGGGCTCACCCCGCGTCAGGACCCGGTCGACGAGGACCCACGGGTGCAGGGTCGTCTCGAGTCCGCGTGGGGAGCCGGTCACCTCGAGCTGGCCGTCTCCTTCGAGCCGCGCCGCGAAGGCGCCGTCGTCGAAGGCCCGCACGAGATGCTCGTACTGCGCCATTTGCACCCGGTCACCGTCGCGCTCCGCCGACTCGAACGCCGCGTAGTAGAGGCCTGCGAGGGCCTGCCGGGTCGGGCCGTGCTCACCGTCGACGGCCAACGCCGCGTGGAAGGCGGCCAGCGCAGCGGACAACCCCTTCGCCGCGTCGGTTCGCGCCGTGCGCTCGGCGTCCTCCTCGGCCCACAGCTTCCGGCGGGCCTCGAGCGGCGCCCACGGATCGAGCCGCTGCATGCCCAACGCGACCCGGTTCTGGTGCTGACGATGCGCGTCGGACGACGTGGCGAACGCCTGCGCCGCCTCGCGACCCTTGGCGAGCAGCGCGTCGCGCTCCGCCGCTTTCCGCGCGCGGTCCTGCTCGCCCGCCAGATACGCGTCGATCTGGTCGGCGACCCAAGTTGCGCTATTCGGTCGGTCCTCGGGCTGCACCGCCAGGCAATGCACGCACAGCTGCTCCATCAGCGCAGGCACCGCGCGCGTCGGCGCCCGCTCGGTGGGCGCCACGAGCTGGCCGGCCACGACGGCATCGCGAATGCGGCGCGCGCTCGGCCCGTCGTACGGCGGCTCGAGGGTCAAAAGCTCGTAGAGCACCGCGCCCAGGCTGTAGACGTCGCTGTGCGGCCCGAGCTCGTCGATCCGCCCCGCCGCCTGCTCGGGCGGCATGTACTGCGGCGTCCCCGTCACCTCGCCCACCTGGGTCGAGAAGCGGCCTTCGACCGCCCGACGCGCGACGGAGAGGTTGATGCCGACCTGCGACACCTCGCCGTCGGCGGGCGCGTCGAAGGGCTTGGCGAGGCCCCAATCCATCACAGTGACCTCGCCGAATTCGCCGAGCATGATGTTGTCGGGCTTGAGGTCACGGTGCATCAGCCCGCGGCTGTGGGCGTACGCGATCGTGCGGCAGATCTGGCCGAAGAGGGTCAGCAGACGGACACGCCCGTGCTGACGCGTCACGTCGGGATCGCCGTCGCGCAGCGCCTCGAGAATGTCGCGCAGCGTGCGCCCTTCGAGGCGCTTCATCGCGAAGAACATGCGCCCGTCGCCCAGACGCCCCAGCTCGTACACCGGCGGGATGCCCGGGTGCTGCAGCTGCCCCGTGTAACGCGCCTCGTCGACGAAGCGCAGCCGCATCGACGCGTCGTCCTGGTCGAAGAGCAGCTTCAGCGCGACCGAGCGGTGCAAGCTGAGGTCCTGCGCCTCGAGCACCTGGCCCATCCCACCGCGACCGAGCTCGGCCCCCAGGGCGTAGCGACCGCCCGCCTCCTCCAGCTCGAGCTCGACAGAGCTCCCGTCGTCTGCGCCCTCGGGCGGCTCCGTGTCGGTCTCTACGCCCTCGAAGCTCGTGTCGGCGTGCTGCTGCGGCGCCGCCACCATCGGCGTCGCGTCCGGCAGCATGCCCACGAGCATCACGGGCATCACCATCGGGACCGTCGCGCGCTCTGCCGGTGGCGCGGCGCGCGGCGCGTCGGACCCGAGCGCCAGCAGCTCGGCCGTCTCGCGCACCGGTCGCGGCTCCGGTGGTGGCGCCCCCAGGACAGGCATCGGCGGGGGCTTGACCGGCCGCTTCGGCGGCAGCGTCTCTGCGGTCTGTCCGTCCTGGCTCTCGGGGTCGAACACGTCGAACGCGTGCAGGTCGGTGGCCTGGCTGTCCTGGCTCAGGCTCATGTCGATGTCGATCGATTCGAGGTGGATCGCGTCGGGGATCGAGTCGTCGATCTCTCCGTCCGGCGCCGCCGTTTCGGCCTTCTCGAGCCGCGGCAAGTCGGCGAACTGGTCGTCGCTCGACCCGACCGGAGGGGGCGCGGTCGGATGCGACAGGCCCGCCTCACGCGCGATATCCGAGGCCAACCGGTCCTCGACCTCGCCCGCGTCGAAGGCGGCATGCAAGAGCGTGATCCCACGTGAGCGGCTCAATCGACGCAGCTGGACCAGCTGCCCGAGACGGACCCTTGCGCGCACTTCGAGCAGGTCGAAGAGGCGAACCTCCAGATGCTTGTCCGCCGGCGGCTCCACGGATGAGGTTTTACTACCCCGGGACGTCCGCCGCGAGCCGGATGCCAATGGTCTGGTGAGTGAGGTCGACCTTCCCGGTCGCGCGGGCCCCGATCCGGCACTGGTCAGGGTAGGCACGCCATGACCCTCCGCGGATGATCTGACGCTCCGGATCATCCGCTTGGGTGGCGGTCCATTCGCGTACGCCACCGGAGACTTCACGCATGCCGAAGGGACTCTCGTCGGCCGTGAAGGTGTTGACGGCGGCCGGACCTCGAACGCCCCGACGCCGGGTGTCTCCGAGCCCTTGCACGAATTGTCGACCCCACGGATAGGAGCGCCCATCGGCCGCCCCCGCGGCGTACTCCCACTCGTCCTCGGTCGGCAGCCGAATGGGCATCCCGAGGCGCCGCCCGAGCCACACGGCATAGGCTTCGGCGTCCGCGAGGCTCACGTAGCGGACCGGCGCGCCCCGTGGGGCGTCGACCTTCTCTTTCCACTGAACGCGGTGGTCCACGACCGCCACCATCGCGTCGCCGCGGTGGCGCGGGAAGTGCCGCTCGGCGTCGCCGCCCACGGCGAGCACGTCCTCGAGGAACTCGAAGTACTCCTCCCAGGTGACCGGGTGGCGGCTGATGCAGAACGACCCGACGTCGATGTCTCTGGGCGGAGCGGCGCCTGGCGCATGGTCGTCGGCGCCCACCACGAAGGGGCCGCCTGCGATGAAGACAAACCCAGGCGGCACCTGGCGAGCGGGCGGCATGGCCACCTCGATGACCCTCGACTCGCCCGGCCTCAACTTCAACGGCAGCCGGGTGTTGAGTCCGTCCGGCGTGGTCAACCGCAGCACCAGGCGCGTCGCGCTGAGCGTGCGTCCGGACAGCGGCGTGGTGCCTACCCGGACCTCCGCGCCGCGCTGCCAGATCGGACCCACGTCGTCGATCGTGCCCAGGGACACCGCGGCCCCGGCCGGATCCGAGGTCACCGTCAGGGTCGCCCGCCCAGCCAGCTCGCTGGCGAGCTCACCAACGTCCAGACTCGCGGCGCGCGCGCGATGGAAGAACGCGGAGACCACGTCGCCGTCGTCCTCCGCCGCGAGCCACGCGTCGCGGTGCAGACGCGCCAGGCTCTCGCGCGCGGCGCCCGCGCTCTCTCCGTCGACGCCGGCGTTCTGGAGCGAATCCACCGCCTGGCCGAGGTGGAAGGCCGCTTGCTCACGGGTCTCCCGGGCGCGGCGCTCCAGACGCCAGACCTCGTGGCGCGCCGACGGCAGGATGTCCCACGGCAAGGCGGCGCTCCGTCGGGCGGCCTCGGCGGTGATGGTGCCGGCCTCGTCGAGCTGCCGGGCAAACGCAGCGGACTCGGCGCGGCCCTCCGCCAGCAGATGCATGGACGCGCCCGCCGCTGCGGTCCGGGTCGCCGTCGCCTCGGACTCGTCGTGGCCCGGATCGCTCAACCGATCGATGGGCGCGCCGGCGGTGCTGCGGGTGTCGAAGTGCGCCTCGATATTCGCCGCCAGGTCGAGCGCGCTCTCGAAGCGGTCGGCGGGCTCGCGCGCCATCGCCTGCAGGCACAGCGCTTCGAGAGCCGACGGGATGTTCCGGTGCGGCGCGCGCTCGCGTGGCGGCTCGGCCGGACCCTTGCGCAACGCGCGCAGCACATCGATGGAGCGGCTCGCCTCGTACGGGCGCGTGCCGGTCAGGATCTCGTAGAGGATCGCGCCGAGCGCGTAGATGTCGGCGTGGTGGTCCACCTCGCCGAGCCGACCGGAGGCCTGCTCCGGGGCCATATACGCCGGGGTCCCCACCACGTCGCCGACGCGGGTGACCTCGCGCGAGGTCGGCGACGGCTGCTCCTCGGCCTGCGGCGTCCGGTGCTTCGCGAGCCCCCAGTCGGTGAGGACCACCTGGCCGAAGTCACCTACGAAGATGTGCGCCGGCTTGATGTCGCGGTGGATGACGCCCTGGTCGTGGGCGAAGGCGATGCCGTGGCAGACCTGCACGAACCAACCGAGGACGCGGGCCACACCGTGCCGCCCCGAGCGGATGATCGTCCGCAGCGAGCGCCCGGCGAGCAGCCCCATCACGAGGCACGGCACCCCGTCCTGCTCGCCGACATCCATCGCCCCGACATCGAAGACCGGGACGATATTCGGGTGACCGAGCCGCGCACATAGCAGCGCCTCGCGCAGGAAACGCGGGCGGTGACGCCGGTGGTTGATGAGCTCGGGGCGCAGCACCTTGACCGCCACAGAGCGGTCGAGCACGAGGTCGTCGGCTCGGTAGATCACGCCGATGGAGCCGCGCCCGATCTCGTCGCCGAGCCGATAGCGCTCAGTGAGGTCGCGAAGGTTCATCCCAGCTCGACTACCTCGTGATCGAAGGTGATCTCGACCGTCGGTTGCAGCATCCGCGACACCGAGCAGTACTTCTCGGCCGACAGCTGCACGGCGCGCTCGACCGCCGACGGCCGAAGGTCGCGGCCGGTCACCGTGTAGCGGACGTGGATGCGTGTGAACACCTTGGGGATGGTATCGGCGCGTTCGGCCTCGACGTCGATCACGCAGTCGGCCACGTCCTGCCGACCCTTGCGGAGCATGCTGACGACGTCCATCCCCGAACAGCTCCCGAGGCCGGCCAGGACGAGCTCCATCGGGCGAAAGCCGAGGTCGCGACCGCCGATGTCGGGCGACCCGTCGATGACCACGCCGTGACCGCTGTTTGCGCTCGCGACCCAGGTCACGCCTTCTACGAGCTTCAATCGCGCCTTCACCTGCGTCTAGACTCCGCGCACTCATGACTGAGCAACCGATCGATGACAGCGCGCGCGACGCAACGCAACAACGGCGCACGTTGCGTTTCTGGGCCGTCGCGGACGTCCTCCACGCCGTCACCCTCGCCCTGGCGGTCGCGGTGCTCGTGCCGTGGAAGACGCCCTGGGTGAACGCCGCCTTCCTCGCGTATGCGGCGGCGAAGGTCGTGGGCGCGACAGGCATGTGGCAGACGAAGCGGTGGGGCTGGCGCGTGAGCGCGTGGTCCGGGCTGGTCGCGCTCGTGACGTGCTCGGTGCTGACCGCCGGCTTCGTGATGTCTTGGGCCTATCTGAAGGGCGTCTTCGGCGACTTCGGCCGCGGCACGTCCATCGCAGCCCTCCTCTTCGCGAGCGTGGCGCTCCAGGTGCTGGGCCTCTTCCCCGCGTTGAAGCTGCGCGCGCTGTTGCGCGCCGAGGTGCGATTCGGGACCGGCCCCGGGTGGAAGCGCGCGCTGTGGGGCCTCGCGGTCACCCCGTTCGTGCTCGGCCTGCTGGTCTGGCTCGGCTGGCGCACCACGCCGCTCCCCCCCGTGCCCGACGTCGCGCGTCAGGCCGCGGTGGCCTACACGCGCGCGGCCTTGATGAACGAGCCGCGCCCCTCGCTCGACGCAGCCAAGGGCATCCCGGTCGGACCCGTGGCGCTCTACGTGACGCTCTGGCACCGGGGTGCCGTCGTGGCGCGCGCCGCCGGCGTCGGGGTCGACCTGGCAGCGTCGATCGAAGACGCCACCACGGCGCTGCTCGGCGACAACGACCTGCACGGACGCAAGACCAGGCGCGGTCAGCTCAAATTCGACCGCATCGTCGACGTCAACTCCATCCCGTTCGACATCCAGCTGCTCGTGTCGCTCTCGGTCGACCACGGCCTCGACGGCTTGCGCCGCGTCGACGGTGACGCGAGCCGCACGCGCCTGGCCGACGACCTCGTCCGCAGCCAACGCTTCGGTGCTGCGCCGCTCGTCCCCGGCATCCGCGAGATGCGCTTCGGCCTCGACGCGAAGCGCGAGCTCAAGCGCCTCGGCATGCGCAATGCCAACCTCGAGCGCCTGCGCTGCGAGAGCTGGGTCGAGTACGAGGGCAAGGCGCTGCACGTCGAGCGCGGCAACACCCCCGCCCCCAAGGGACCCGCGGCGTGGAAGGACGCGGCGCTCTCCGCCGGCGACTTCGTGCTCCGCCAGATCAAGAAGGACGGCCGCTTCCACTACCAGTACTTCCCGATCAAGAACCGGCACACGAAGGGCGGCGCCTACAGCATGCCGCGCCACGCCGGCACCGTGTACGCGCTGGCCGAGCTCTACAGCCGCACGAAGATCGAGCGCTACAAGAAGGGGGTCGAGCGCGCCGCCGACTGGCTGGTCCGAAACCTCCCCGGTCGCTGCGGCGATATGGACGCGACGTGCGTGTACCGCCCCAAATCGAAGACGGCGAACCTCGGCAGCTCGGCGCTCATGATGGTGGGCATGCTGTTCTACCAGCGCTCCACCGGGGACGACCGCTACGCAGGCGCCGTGCGCCGCATCGGTGACTTCGTGTTGGCGATGCAGCGCGAGAGCGGCGACTTCGACCACTTCTACGACCTGAAGAAGAAGGTGCGTCGCCCGCGCCGCGCGATGTTCTACAGCGAGGAGGCGGCCTTCGGGCTGGTGATGGCCGCGAAGGTGCTCGGCGACAAGAAGTACAAGGACGCCGCCGAGCGCGCCCTCGACTTCCTCACCGGGCCCAAATACTCGGGCTACATGGTCGCGCACTTCATCTACGGCGCCGACCACTGGACCTGCATCGCGACTGAAGAGGCCTGGCCGCTGCTCAAGAAGCCGGCCTACCTCGACTTCTGCCGCGGCTACGCCGAGTTCATCCGCCGCATGCAGTACCAGCCCGGGGAGTACGCGGCCGCCGACTTCCTCGGTCACTACGGCTTCGGCGGCTTCATGGTGCCGCAAGCGCCGGCGGCGGCGGGCTTCAGCGAGGCGATCGTCTCCACCGTCGAGCTCGCCAAACACCACGGTGTGGACGACCCGGCCCTCGTCCAGCAGATGCACCTCGCCCTCGACGCGCTGACCCGCGACCAGATGCGGATGGACAACGCGTGGCTGATGAAGCGCCCGAAGAAGGCGCTGGGCGGGATTCGCCGCTCGCTGGTCGAAAGCGAGGTGCGCATCGACTTCACCCAGCACGCGATGGGCGCCCTGATCCGAGGCGCGGAGATTTGAGCCTCGGACGGGCACTCCTGCTCGTCACCCTGAGCCTCGGCTGCGTCGAGGACGCCACCGATGATTGCGACCAGCCCTGCCCTAGCGGCGAGGTCTGCTCCTCCGGCCGCTGCTTCCCGGCGCCGTGCACCGACGCGACGCCCTGCGAATCCGGCTTCGTCTGCACCGACGGCATCTGCGCGCCCGTGATGACCGAGTGCGGGACCGACGACGACTGCCCGGATGGACGCTGCGTCGACGGTGAGTGCTTCGACATCTGCTTCGAGGGCGAAGAGACCCCATGCCAGACCGCATGCGGTCCTGGTGTCCTGCGCTGCATCGACGGCCGGCCTCGACCCTGCGCGCCGCTGCAACCGTGCGACGCCGAGGTGCCGCCTGACGCCGGCCCGGACGCCGCGGCCCCCGACGCCGACGCCGGCGACATGTCCGTGGATGCTGGCGCCGCATGCGAGCTCGCCGTCGCCAAGCCGAGCGGCGATGTGGAGCTCGGCCCCGGCTGGTTCCCGCGCGTCATCTGGTCCGCCACCGAGTTCGCCGTCTTCTGGAGCGAGCGCGCCGATCCAGCGGAGCCCATGATCCGGCTCGCCCGGCTCTTCGCCGACGGCCGGGTGCTCGCGAGCGCCGGCATCCCCGACCTTCTGCTCGGCGACATCGTCCGCGTCGGCAACGCCTACGCCGCCGTCGGGATCAACGCCGGGCGGCTCACCCTGCTGCGACTCTCGTCATCCGGCGACGTCACCGAGGACGCCGCCCATCCGGACCTCACGCGCTCGGGGCTCGATTCGGTGCTCGCCTTCGACGGCGAGACCCTCGCGCTGGTGTGGTCCGACAACCTGCAGGACCTGCACTTCGCGCGCTTCGACGCGGACCTCCGGCTGCTCAGCACGGTCCAGCTCACCCACAGTCCGGGCCGCTCGATGGACGCGTCCATCGCCAACGACGCCCTCGGCTACACCGTCGCGTTCTACGACGAGCGCCGCGACCCGGACGACCCGACCGGGGGCCACATCTACCTGCTCCAGCTCGGCCGCGACGGCTCCAAACGCGCCCCGGAGGCCGCCGTCGCTCAGGGCCGAAACCCATCGTTGGTACGCCGCCCCGGCGGCTACGCGGTCGCCTACGAAGCGCGTCACGAGGCGCGCGACGCCATCTACCTCGCCCTGCTCGACGACAACGCGCGGGTCGTCGGCGAGCCGCGCGTCGTCGGCGTCTCGACCGGCAACGCCCGCGCGCCGTCGCTCGCGACCACGGACGACGGGTTCGGCCTGGTCTGGACCGACGCGCGCGCCGAGACACCCGGCCTGTACTTCCTGCGCCTCGACGAGAACGGCGCCGAGGCCACCCTCCCGCTCCGCCTCGTCGAGGTCATCGCGGCGAGCGGACCAGACCTCCAATTCGCCGACGGCGTCTTCGCGCTGGCCTGGTTCGCCAACGACCAGGTCTTCACCGCGACCGGCCCCTTCGGGTGCGGTCCCTGAGGTCCCGTTTGCGAGGCGAGGCCCAGCTGGCGTGCCACCCACCACGGAGGCGCACGCCGCGACGGCGGCCCTGACCCTAGCGCGCTGCGATACGGCGCACGAAGGCGTGGCTCGTGTGGCGCGCGGTCCACCCATCCCACCGAGCCGTCTGGATCACGCGGCGTAACGAGTTCCCATCCCCGGCCGGGCCGCATACCATCGAGGCATGTCCCCGGAGATGCCAATACTCACCGAGGTCGCCCGCGGCAAACCCGGGCTGCGGGTGCTGGTGCTCTACGGCTCTCGCGCGCGGGGCGACGCCGGGCCGGGAGCCGACTGGGATCTCGCGTACCTCGCGGGCGCCGAGTTCGAGCCGCTCCGTCTCTATGCCCAGCTCGCCACTGTCCTAGCAAACGACCGCGTCGACATCGTCGACCTCCAGCGATCCAACGCGCTGCTCCGCTTCAACGTGGCGCGGGACGGGCGGCTCATCTTCGAGTCCACCGCAGGCGCGTTCGATGACTTCCGAATCGAGGCCGCGTCGTTCTGGTACGACGTCCAGCACGTCGTTCGCCCCGCGTACGCCCACTTGCTCGCCTGCCTCAGCGAATGAGCGCCTTGGACGCCGACACGCTGGCCACCCAGGGGCCAGCCGACCTGCGGACGTTCCTGGCGGTTGCTCGAGACCTGATCGTCTGAGGGCCTCTCCAAGTGCCTCTGCTAGCGACTCAGTCGACCATCCTTCAGGAGGACATTGTCCAGGAAGTACTGAAGCTCCTGCTCCCATTTGGTGCGGTCTTCGTTGCCGTAGCCGTCATCGGTGACGAGTCGAGCCCTCCGGGCCAACAGCGTGGCCCGATGGAGGTTCATGAGTTCTTGAAACGCGGCTTGTTCAGTGGCAGTCAGCCGCAGGAGATCGAGCTTTGCAGATGTTGATCGACGGGGAGCACGTGGGGCCAAGGAAAGTGCGCGGTCCCGCATACGGCAGTCCAGGTCACGTTCCTGCTTTTGCTCCACGAGCATCCAGGCGGCCATCAGGGCGGGAAAAAGAAGGTAGACGAGGAGGAGCCAAGGCCATGCGACGATCGTCATCGCGGCAACACCCACTAGCACCACGCCGAGCGCGAAGTTAAAGCAGCCCGTCACCTCTCCTTCGCTCAACGACCCCGCACCACGTCTAACCTTGCGTGGGACGTTGCCCGAAGAGAAGAAGGGGCTACGACTTGCGCCTTAACCCCTTGCGAACCCCCTCCCTCCTTGGGGTCAGGTCTAGCCACTTGATGCGGTTGATGGTCTCACGTCCGTTTGGTCACGCTCTGATGGCGTGCCTCCCGGGCCCCGCGGACTGAGCCGCGCGAATCTGCGCAACAAGCACCTCTGCTGACCGAAGGCACCTCTTGGCCCCGAACGTGACTCACGGGAGAGGAGGTTCGGCCGACTACGCCAGCGCCAGTGCCCTGCACCGCACCCCACGCGGGCTACCACGGCTCGTAGCGTAGGACGCGTCGAACATGCTCGTAGGCTCCGATGTCCTCGAGCAGGCCGTTGGGGCCGCTGTGTTCGACACCCTCGAGCTCGATGTTCTCGGCGCCTTCGAGATTGGACGACCAGTTCGGGACGACCCGGTCGGCGGTGCCGAATATCGAGACCCAGTGCAGCTCGCCTGGGGTCGCCGGCTCCTCGTTGAGTTGTGTGACGAACGCACCCCAGGTGCACAGCTCCTCCCAGACGCACGGCGGCGCCGGGGCGAGACACGGGGGGATCAAGCCGTGGTGCTGGCCGCCGAGGGTGACGTAGGTGTCCACGAGGCCGTCGCCGCCCAGGTTCTTGACGTAGTGGCGGGAGCTCAATGAGCCCATGCTGTGGGCGACGAGATCGACCCGCTGGTGGCCGGTGGTCTCGAGCACCCCCTCGACGAAGAGCGCGAGCGCGGCGCCGTTGTCGGCGTTGCAGCCCCACTCGGGATCCTCGAAGTCGATCGCGAAGAGCATCTCGGGGGGCCATCCGTCCTCGACCAGCCGCGCCACCATGACGTCGTAGTTGGCGCTGCTCCCGTTGACGCCGTGGACCAGGACGACCGGTGTGGGGCCAGGAGGCGGCGGGGGCGGCTCCGCGGCGTCGGGCGGCGCGGAGTCCGGCTGCCCGTCGTGGCTGGCGTCCGGCAGGGGCCGTGCGTCCTGGGTGTCCGGCAGGGGCCGTGCGTCCTGGGCGTCCGGGCCGGGTCGCGCATCCTGGGCGACGTCCGGCACGACCGCATCGGACGCGAGGCTGTCGGGGCGCAGCGCGTCGTGGGCGGACGCCATGTCCGTCAATGGTCGATCGGGTGCCAGAGGGACGTCCGAGCCACCAGCGTCAGGCTGCGTCACGTCCGGCTCGAGCGATTCGTGGCCGTCCTCCGACGAGTCGCTACAGGCCAGCGCCGCCAGGCCGAGCGTGACCGCCAGACACGACAAAGACCCGATGTTCGGGAGGGAGGTGGACACGGCTGGCATCGGCTCCGCGCATCGGTGAAGGAGCAGCCTCTTCATAGTCCAGTGGACCGGCGTCGCTCCAGTTCGGCCATCTTCCGCCAGTCTGAACCGACGCACGCGCCGAGACGCCTTTCAGGACGTCCATCTCCAGTAATGCCGTTTCCCTCGCGCGCGAAGCGGGCGCATACGCGCGGGATTGTGTATAAGCGGGCCGCCCGAACGGGAGGTTGCATGGCCATTCACGTGATCAAGCGCGGGCTCGACCTGCCGATCACCGGGGCCCCCGAGCAGACGATCGAAGAGGTCTCCGTCACCCGCGTCGCCGTCGTCGCGCAGGACTATCCGCTGATGAAGCCGCGCATGCATTGCGTGGTCGGCGACGAGGTCAAGCGTGGACAGCTGCTCTTCGAAGACCGCAAGGCGGAGGGCGTGCGCTTCACGTCGCCCGGCGCCGGCAAGGTGGTCGCCGTCAACCGCGGCGAGCGTCGCGTCCTCATCTCGGTGGTCATCGAGCTCAACGAGCGCGAGCGCTCCGGCGAGACGACGGACGAGGACCACCAGACCTTCGAGGCGAACGCGAGCGACGCGCGCGCTCTGATCGTCGAGTCCGGGATGTGGGCCGCCGTGCGCGCCCGCCCCTTCGACCGCGTGCCCTCGCCCAGCGAGAGCTGCGAGGCCGTCTTCGTCACCGCGATCGACACCCGCCCGCTGACCGCCGACCCCGACGTGGTGGTCGCCGGAGCAGACGCGGATTGGAAGCGCGGACTCGAGGCGGTGGCCGGGCTGACCGAAGGGCCGGTCTTCCTCTGCCGCAAGCAAGGCTCGAAGATCTCCGCGGCCGGTGTCAGCCGCGTCCGCGAGGAGGACTTCGCCGGCAAGCACCCGGCGGGCCTTGTCGGCACGCACATCCACATGCTCAAGCCGGTCAACCGCGCGCACCCCGTCTGGTACGTCGGCTACCAGGACGTGCTGCGCATCGGGCGCCTGCTCGACACCGGCCGCGTCGGTGTCGACCACGTCGTCGCCCTCGGTGGCCCGGTCGTGAAGTCGCCGAAGCTGCTGCGCACCCGAACGGGCGCCTCGATCGACGAGCTGACCAGCGGTCGCCTCGCCGACGGTGAGAATCGCGTCGTGAACGGCTCGCCCCTCTACGGTCGCAAGGCCGCAGGCGACGAGCACGGCTACCTCGGCCGCTTCTTCGACCAGGTCTCGGTCATCGCCGAGGACCGCGAACGGCACTTCCTCGGCTGGCTCGCCCCGGGCGCGAACATGTACACCACCGTCCGCGCCTTTCTCGCCGGATGGTTCCCGAACAAGAAGCGCGCCTTCACGACGACCACCCACGGCTCACACCGCGCGATGGTCCCAATCGGCATGTTCGAGCGGGTCGTCCCACTCGACATCATGCCGACCTTCCTGCTGCGCGCGCTGCTGATGGACGACCTCGCCCGCTGCGAGCAGCTGGGCGCCCTCGAGCTCGGCGAAGAGGACCTCTCGCTGTGCTCGTTCGTGAGCCCTGGCAAGGAGGACTACGCCCCTGCCCTGCGCCGCAACCTCGAAACCATCTGGAAGGAGGGCTGACCGGTGAAGTTCCTCCGCAAGCTGCTCGACAAGCAGGCGCCCCTCTTCGAGAAGGGCGGCAAACTCGAGAAGCTCTACCCCTTCTACGAAGCCAACGACACGGTCCTGTTCACCCCAGGAGACGTGACGAAGGGGCCGACGCACGTCCGTGACGCGCTCGACCTCAAGCGCATGATGATCATCGTCGTCGTCGCGCTCGTCCCGTGCCTGTTGATGGCGATGTACAACACCGGCCTCCAGGCCAACCTCGCCATCGCGAAGGGCGCAGCGCCGCTCGACACCTGGCAGGAGACCATCTACCACGCGTGGCTGGGCCTCGCGTACGACCCGAAGAACCTCTTCTCGAACCTCCTGCACGGGGCCATCTACTTCATCCCCGTATGGATCATGACCGGCGTCATCGGCGGTCACATCGAGGTCGCCACCGCCATCGTCCGAAAGCACGAGATCAACGAGGGCTTCCTCGTCACCTGGTTCCTCTTCCCGCTGACCCTCCCCCCGACCATCCCGCTGTGGCAGGTCGGGCTCGGCATCGGGTTCGGCGTCCTCATCGGCAAGGAGGTCTTCGGCGGCACCGGCATGAACGTGCTCAACCCGGCGCTGACCGGCCGCGCGTTCCTCTTCTTCGCGTACCCGGGCCAGATCTCGGGCGAGAAGGTGTGGATCGCGGCGCAGACCTCAGCCGACGGCGTCAGCGGCGCAACCCACCTCGCCAACGCCTTCGCGACCCCCAACTACTTCGGGGCGCACGAGGTCGGCGGCGACCTCTGGATGCAGCACTTCCTGGGGTTCGTGCCCGGCAGCATGGGCGAGACCAGCGCGTTAGCCTGCTTGATAGGCGCGGTCATACTGATAGCAACGCGAATCGCGTCCTGGAAGACGATGCTCGGCGTCGTCGCTGGGACCGCGGCGATGGGCTACACGCTCACGTCAATCGGCAGCGAGACGAACCCGATGTTCAGCGTGCCCGTGCTGTGGCACTTCGTCCTCGGCGGCTGGGCCTTCGGCCTGGTCTTCATGGCCACCGACCCCGTTTCGTCTGCGTTCACCGAGACCGGGAAGCTCATCTACGGCTTCGGCATCGGCGTATTGGTCATCCTCGTACGTGTCGTCAACCCGGCGTATCCCGAGGGGATGATGCTCGCGATCCTGTTCATGAACATGTTCGCGCCGCTCATCGACCACTTCTTCGTGCAGGCGAATATCAAGCGAAGGGAGGCCCGAATTGGGACGTAGCGTCGGCTACATCATCGGCTTCGCAGTCGCGATCTGCCTGGTTTGCTCGGTCTTCGTGTCGAGCTCCGCGGTGGCCCTGAAGGACCGGCAGGAGGCCAATAAGGTCCTCGACCGGCAGAAGAAGGTGCTCGGCGTCATCGGCGTGAAGGACGTCGGCAAGAAGACGCGTGAAGAGGTCGAGAAGCTCTTCAACGAGAAGGCCAAGGCCCGCGTCGTCGACCTCGCCACCGGGGACTACGACGACAAGACGGACGCCAACGCCTTCGACATGAAGAAGGCGGCGAAGGATCCGCAGCTCGGGAAGGACGCGCCCAAGAACAACGCGGGCATCAAGCGCCTCTCGAAGAAGGCGGTCATCTACGAGGTCTCCGAGAACGGGAAGCTCGTGACGGTGGTGCTCCCCATCGAGGGCAAGGGCCTGTGGTCCACCCTCTACGGGTTCATCGCCCTCGACGCCAACGACCTCAACACGGTGAAGGGGCTCACCTTCTACCAGCACGGTGAGACGCCTGGCCTCGGCGGCGAGGTCGACAACCCGAGCTGGAAGGCGAAGTGGGCGGGCCGCAAGGCGTTCGGCAAGGACGGCAAGCCCGCCATCGGCGTCATCAAGGGCGCCGCGGGCCCGGCCAAGAGCGCCCCGCACAAGGTCGACGGCCTCGCCGGCGCCACCATCACCGGCAACGGCGTGACGAAGCTGGTGCGGTTCTGGCTCGGCAAGCAGGGCTTCGGGCCCTTCCTGACGAAGCTGAAGAAAGGGGGCAAGGCGTGACGCGAAAAGAACGTGAATCGCTGATTGACCCGCTCTTCAACGACAACCCGATCGGCGTTCAGGTGCTCGGCATCTGCTCCGCGCTCGCGGTGACGACGAAGCTCGAGACCTCGGTGGTGATGTCCGTCGCGGTCATCGCGGTGCTGGTGCTGTCGAACCTCTCGATCAGCCTCATCCGCAACTACATCCCGCCGAGCATCCGCATCATCGTCCAGCTGACGATCATCGCGTCGCTGGTGATCGTCACCGACCAGGTGCTCAAGGCCTACCTCTTCGAGGTGAGCAAGCAGCTGTCGGTCTTCGTCGGCCTCATCATCACCAACTGCATCGTGATGGGCCGCGCAGAGGCGTTCGCGATGCAGAACGGACCGAAGCTGTCGGTGCTCGACGCCCTCGGCAACGGGCTCGGCTACGGCGTGGTGCTCATCTTCGTCGGCGTCTTCCGCGAGCTGCTCGGCAGCGGGAAGCTCTTCGGCGTCGAGGTGCTGAAGGTGGCCACCGAAGGCGGCTGGTACATCCCGAACGGCCTGCTGGTCCTCGCCCCGGGCGCGTTCTTCCTGATCGCCCTGTTCATCTTCCTCAATCGGACGTTCAACCCGAACGCCGCGGCGACGGAGTAGGCGGATGTTGGAGCACTACCTGTCGCTGGCCACCAAGTCGATCTTCGTCGAGAACATGGCGCTCGCCTTCTTCCTGGGCATGTGTTCGTTCCTCGCCGTCTCGAAGAAGGTGGAGACCGCCTTCGGCCTCGGCATCGCGGTCGTCTTCGTGCTGGGCGTCACCTGCCCGCTCAACAACCTGCTCTACCAGTACGTGCTCAAAGAGGGCGCGCTGGTCTGGGCCGGTCCACGCTTCGCGACCACCGACCTGTCGTTCCTGTCGTTCCTGAGCTTCATCGGATCGATCGCCGCGACGGTGCAAATCGTCGAGATGGCATTAGACAAATACGCACCCGCGCTTTACTCCGCGCTCGGCGTGTTCTTACCGCTGATCGCGGTGAACTGCGCCATCCTCGGTGCGTCGCTCTTCATGGTCGAGCGCGACTACAACTTCCCCGAGAGCGCGGTCTTCGGGCTCGGCTCGGGCATCGGCTTCTGGCTGGCCATCGTGGCCCTCGCCGCCATCCGCGAGAAGATGCGCTACAGCAACGTGCCCGAGGCGCTCCGCGGCCTGGGGATGACCTTCATCGTGACCGGGTTGATGGCGATTGGCTTCATGGCCTTCGCCGGAATCCAGCTGTAGGGGGGTAGCAGAAGATGGAAACCATCCTCCTCGGCGTCGGCGGCTTCGTCATCATGGTGGTGTCGCTCGTCATCGTGCTGATGGTCGCGCGCAAGTACCTGGTCAGCTCCGGCGAAGTGACCCTCTTCATCAACGACGACGACTCGAAGTCGATGAAGGTCAACGCTGGCGACACGCTGCTCAACACACTCTCCGCGCGGAAGATCTTCATCCCGTCGGCCTGCGGCGGGAAGGGCACGTGCGGCGTCTGCAAGGTCCACGTTCACGACGGCGGCGGCGCGATGCTGCCCACCGAGGAGGGCCACGTCAGCCGCGGTGAAGCCCGCGAAGGCGTCCGGCTCTCCTGCCAGGTGAAGGTCAAGCAGGACATGAAGATCGAGCTCGAGCCCGAGATCTTCAGCGTCAAGAAGTGGACCTGCAAGGTGCGCTCGAACCACAACGTCGCCACCTTCATCAAGGAGCTCGTGCTCGAGCTGCCCGAGGGTGAGGCCGTCCCGTTCCGCGCCGGTGGCTACATTCAGATCGAGTGCCCGCCGCACACCGCCGACTACAAGAACTTCGAGGTCGAGGAGGAGTACCGCGGCGACTGGGACAAGTACGACCTGTGGCGCTACAAGTCGGTCGTGACCGAGCCGTGCGAGCGCGCCTACTCGATGGCGAGCTACCCGGAAGAGAAGGGCATCATCATGCTCAACGTGCGCATCGCCTCGCCGCCTCCGCGGCTGCCCGATGTGCCGCCGGGCATCATGTCCTCGTACATCTTCGACCTGAAGCCTGGCGACGAGTGCGTCATCTCCGGTCCGTTCGGCGAGTTCTTCGCCAAGGAGACGGGCAACGAGATGGTCTTCATCGGCGGTGGCGCGGGCATGGCCCCGATGCGCTCCCACATCTTCGACCAGTTCCGGCGGCTGAAGTCCGAGCGGAAGGTCTCGTTCTGGTACGGCGCGCGCTCGCTTCGCGAGGCGTTCTACGTCGACCACTTCGACAAGATTGCCGAGGACTTCGAGAACTTCACCTGGAACCTGGCGCTGTCGGACCCGCTCGAAGAAGACAATTGGACGGGCTACACCGGCTTCATCCACCAGGTCGTGCTCGACAATTACCTGAGCAAGCACCCGTCTCCCGAGGACGTCGAGTACTACATGTGCGGGCCGCCGATGATGAACGCGGCGGTCATCAACATGCTCGTGAACCTCGGCGTCGAGCCCGAGAACATCCTGCTCGACGACTTCGGCGGCTGACGCTTCGGTGGTCTTCCTCCGCCGCTTCCTCCTCCCGTTCCTCTTCGTCGTCGCCCTCTTCGTCGTCCTCTGGGCTCGTCGCCCGGATCCGGACGCACCCAAGTCCTCCCGCGTCACCACCGTCCTGCAAGGCAAGACGATGGGGACGAGCTACACGGTCAAGATCGTGTCCGGTGGGCTGCCCGAGGCCGAGCGAGAGACCCTCGCGAAGCTGACGCAGGTGGCGCTCGCCGAGGTCGACCTCGCGATGTCGACCTACAAGTCCACCTCCGAGCTCTCACGCCTGAACCGGCTCCCCGCGAACACGCCATTCCATGCGTCGCCCGCCCTGCGCGAGGTGCTCGTCGAGGGGCGCCGCGTGCACGGGCTCAGCGCGGGCGCCTTCGACGTGACCGTCGGCCCGCTGGTCAACCGGTGGGGATTCGGACCCGACGGGCGCCCGCAGAGCCCACCGACCGACGAGGAGCTCGAGACGCTGCGCGCCCGCGTGGGTGACGCCCAGCTGAAGTGGTCGGGCGATTCGGTCTCCAAGGCGCGCGCGGACGTCTACGTCGACCTGTCGGCCATCGCCAAGGGCTACGGCGTCGACCGCGTGGTGGCGGCCATCGAGGCGCGCGGCTACGCGGAGTACATGGTCGAGGTCGGCGGCGAGGTCCGCGTCCGCGGTCGCAACGGGAACGGCGAGGTCTGGCGGATCGGCGTCGAGCGCCCTGTCGGCGGCCCAGGCCAGCCGCTCCAGCGCGTGGTCTCGCTGAAGGACACCGCCCTGGCGACATCGGGCGACTACCGCAACTACTACGAGCAGGACGGCCGGCGTCTCTCGCACACCATCGACGCCCGCACCGGTCGCCCGATCACCCATCGGCTCGCATCTGTGACCATCGTGCATCCTCGCTGCATGACCGCGGACGCCTTCGCGACCGCGATCAGCGTGCTCGGCCCAGAAGCCGGCGAAGCGTTGGCGCGCCGCGAGGATCTGGCGGCATTGCTCATCGTGCGACGCCCCGACGGCACATTCGACGAGCGGATGACGCCACGGTTCAAGGCCCTCGCGGACGGCGCCGTTCCATAGCTCGTGGCCACGGGCTCTGCTATGATTGTGATGTACGCAACGCATTTCGAGGTCTCTCGTGGAGACGCTCCTCCTCACGCTCGCGCTGATGGCCATCCTGATGTTGGTGATGGCCGTGGGCGTGATCTTCAGCGGCCGCGAGCTCAAGGGCTCGTGCGGCGGCGTGGGTGGGGCAGAGTGCGTATGCGAGCGCGAGGGCAAACCGGGAGCGTGCGATGAGCCAGCTTCCGGAAAGCGCGTGGCGAAGGGACTCATCGTCCACGACTGACGCGCCGGCGGGGAGGCACGTGGTCCATCCGATCATCAACCATGACACGCTACGCGATTGTTACTTCGGCGACCGCGAGTTGCTCGGTGAGATCGTCGCGGTGTTCCTGGCGAACAAAGACGAACAGCTCGCCGACATCGGCGCTGCGGTCGCCTCCGGCGTGGCCATCGACATCGCGAAGACCGCCCACAAGCTCAAGGGCGGACTGATGACGATTGGCGCAGGCGCTGCTGCTCAGCGTCAAGTACATTCCGGCAACGGCGACAACTACACTTCGGCATCGGGTTGACTCGATCTGGGACTGCTGACGAGCCCCATTTTTTGCTCGTTCTTCCTCCCCCGACGACTCGGCCGGGAGCGGCAGAATTCGCTTTGCGATGGTCGTCGTTGAGAGAGAGAAAGACCTTCTTTCTCTCGACGACGACGACCAGACCCCACGCAGCCGAAGCGGAGAGCCTG
>PVBE011415957.1_pt1 | contig 20972 bp, 8 predicted proteins | sample 1631181 | NCBI WGS metagenome assembly PVBE01 (sample SAMN08397723, study PRJNA350692) | Marine metagenome, whole genome shotgun sequencing project. | isolation source: water | place: Pacific Ocean | collected 2012-04 | reverse complement strand
GTATTTACGGTTCACCTTGACTTCCAGCCCTGCTCGCGTAATCTGATCCTCGAGCGTGAAGTTCGTCAGGTAGGTATTGAAGTAAACGGGGCCTTTGCCCTGGCGACGAATTTCGATCTGGTGGCTTCCGGATTCCACGCCGTCACCGGTAATGACAAACTTGTTATCGAAAGTGAACAGGTTCTCCTGGTTAATCGCCACTTCTTTCAGCTTGCGACCATCCATCCAAACCTCGACCACCATATCCGGTTTCGTTTCCCCACTGGCTCGCAGGTATTCCCCGAAAGCCTCCACGCAAACTGCAGTATCCCGGGTGGATCGCCAGTAGGTGGCATGCTTGCGGTTGTTTAGCAGGTACTTAACCAACCGTGATGCCTGGATACTCTTTGGCTTGATACGTGCCAACAGCTTCAGGTAATACGCGTTGGCCTCGGTTTCACTACCGTACCAACTCCACCAGGCGTTGTTGGCCGGCAGCTTCAGGTAGGCAGTTTCATTTTCAGCATCCTGCACCAGGAACTGCTCGATGTTACGGACCAGCATATCCAGTTGCTCCTCGGCACCTTGCTTTTCCAGGGCCAGGGCGAACATGGCCTTAGCGTAAACAGCCAGGTCCACGCGATCCCGATAGAGGAAGCCCTGCATGTCTGCATGTTCAATACCGGCATCTACCAGGACCATGTAGATAAAGGCATCGATGTTGTCTGCCCGCTGTTTCCACGGACGAGTCTTGGTCGGTGCATTCTTTAGTTCCTGGACTTCCTGTTCCTGGTAACGCTTCAACCAGGCCACACCACGGTTGATAACATCAGGTACGATCGCGATATCGTTCTGCTTGGCAATCTGTAACCCGTGCACCACGACGGCCGTGGTATGCGGGAAACTGCGCCCCTGACGACCACTGAACCATCCCCAACCTCCGTCAGGGTTCTGCATGTTCGTCAGGCGTTTGATACCTTCCTTGACCATGCGATCCAGTTCTTCCTCGTCAAAGACCGGGTTGCGATCAAAACGCTTCCACTGGGTTGCACGCTGTTGATCATCCCCAATTTCCTGGGCATTGAGATTCGTACGTTTGTCACGAATCTGGGCCAGGTTGAGATCCATTTGCAGGAGGATTTTCTGGGTAATCACCGACGGCAGGAATCGATTCAACGTCTGCTCGGTGCAACCGTAGGGATATTCAGCCAGGTAAGGCAGTGCATCGACCATGGCACCCGCCAACGAGGGTGAATAGCGAATTTCCAGGACCGACTGCTCGATACGTCGCTGCTCCGGCACATTGATCGTGACCTTCGCCACCTGCTGATCCGGCCGCACGGTACCTGCCCAGGCTTCCGTCTTCAGGATCCCGTGGACATAACAGGGCAACTTCATTTCCATGGCATCCGATTCGACATCGGTCAGGGCCTTCATACGGACCGTAGCGGTCCCTTCCCGGACCACCTTGACTCGCCAATCGACCCGTTTTTCACCATTGGCCGGAATCATGACCGTGGTCGTTGCGGCATCGATGGCCACCAGGTTATCCCCGGGCAAATCGATTGACACCTGAACTTCCTTTGCCTCGGCAAGGTAGTTGTGAACATTTGCAGAGAGGACCACCTCATCTTTTTGAGTAAAGAACCGGGGCGCCTGCAAACGTAAGATCAGGTCCTTGCGGGTCACCACTTCCGTTTCGCCAGACCCCACCTTCGTACCGTGTCCCATGCCCCAAACCTTGACCTTCCAGGTCGTCAGGTTTTCCGGCATCTTCAGGGAAACCTGCGCCTTGCCGGTCGCATCGGTCGTCAGCACACCGACCCAGAGAGCCGTGTCAGCGAAATTACTACGGACACTTGGCTCCACGAGGCCTGCACCAGGAGGAGCTGCGGCCGCATTGGCGTTAAAAGCAACTGCACCATCTGCCTGGGGTGCTGACTCTGCCACCGCAGCATCTTCCATGGCCATTTCTGCCATGGGAGCTCCGGGCGCTGATTTCATGGCAGAACGTGCCATCCTCCGGCCTCCGCCGGCCATTTGTTCTCGTCCGCCTCCGAATGCGGCGCCACCAATGCCACCCCGTTTGTCAATGTTACCTTCCTGGGAATCCAGGTCATCTACGACGGATGCACCGAACATACCCAGGTTATTCATACCTACAGTCTTGGGCAAATTGAGATTATTGAACCAACGCTGCAGGTTCGACTGGTGACTGGGATTGTGCGAGCGTCGCCATTTCCAGAAGAATTCCTTGATATCAGGCACGTTCGATCCACCGGAAATATATTCCACGGCCTTGTCGTAAATCGCCACGACGGTCGACCCCTGGAAGTTCTCACCGGTAAAATCTGTCAACTGGATATCGACGGTTGCTTCTTCACCTGGCTTGTAGTTTTCAGCCGAGGGTGAAATCGCCACGTTCAAGACTCTCTTCTCCGGCGGCACCACGATTTCCTTGACGGCCTGGTGCACACGTCCACCCGAGACCGTCATCGCCTCCACGAAGAAGTTCGGCATATCCTTCTTGATAACATCCACGTCGACAACCGTGCTCTTGCCTTCCAGTCGCAACACCTGGGGTGGCAAGTAAACACCGTTGGCCGGCCGCACGAAAAGCAACACCGTACTGTCAACCTGGTTCGTATTGATTTGCAGGCGTACTGTTTCACCCGGTTCGTACTCTCGTTTTTCCGGAATCAATTCAAGGTCGTTAAAACGATAATCCTTGCCATCAAAACCATCCCCCACCACGGTGAAGATATAACCACCTTCAATCACGTGTTCCTTTTTATCGGTGAGGCGATAGGACAAACGATACTGTCCCTTGGTGGCCGCCTTGAATTGAATTTTTGCCCGACCTTCTTCATCGGTATCAAGTTTCCAGGTCTCCACGGCAGTTTCGATCGGCCGCTGTTGGGGATCGTAAGTGATTTTCAACAATTTCAGCTCGCCAGCTCCCTGGACCGGCTTCTTGTCCAATGTCTGGGCCAGGAAATGCCCCTGCACGGTATCGCCTGCACGGTAATAACCACGCGTTACCCAGGTAAAGACCTTGAACGGCTTGCGGGCGACCAGGACGTTCCCCTGTCCGACAATCGTCCGACGTGATTCATCCACCACCTCGGCCGTGATGGAATACTTGTGATCGGTGTCGCCATGAATTTCCTTGGCAATCCCCGTATCAATCTGCACATCGACGGTACCTTCCGGTCCCAGGGCAACTTCCTGCTCCAGCACCAGTTCCGGGGGACCGGAATTGCGTGGGAACCACCATGGGAAAGGCCTCACGCATCCCACCCAGTCTTTCCAACCCGGGTACCAGGGATAGTCATAGCCGAACCACCAGTAGCCAGCACCGTAACACCAGTCCCAGGGGGCGATGGGATAAAAGTTCTGAGAATGATCCGTCCGTGTGACCTTCAGCTTGACGGTACCATTGGTTACGGGTGCACCGAAGAAATACTTCGCTTTAACCTGCGCGGTGATCACCTCGCCGAGCATGACGGGTTCCTTCGGAGCATCAACGGTCACCTCGAATTCCGGTTTCTTGTACTCCTCGACCCGGAACGAATTACCACCGTTGATCCGCATAACCGGACCGATTCCCAGGGGCCGCTTGCTGCCACGAACGTTGATGCGGTAAACGCCCAGTGTCGCGTCGTGCGGCAATTCAAGCTTACCTTCCACACCCCCGTACTCGTCAGCCTTCAGCGACTGGGTGTAGAGCTTTTCATTCTTCGGGTTATAGATTTCGACCTGGCAAGTTGCCCCCGAGAATTGCGATTCCTTGTCTCGGTCGTACTGGGCACGTCGCATCCAGATCTTGAAATTCACACTCTGCTTTGGCCGATAGACAGGCCGGTCCGTAATCGTGAAAATCTTGGTCGCGTTGTACTGAGCATCGTAGTAACGCCCAGCCCAGACGCCAGAGAATCCCATGTAGGCAAAACGTCCATCCTTATCGCGAGCCGTGACTAGCCATGAATAGTTGGGGACCAGGTCCTTGGCCGACGGCGTGACGATCCCCTGGAGATTCGTGTTCTCGGCAAAGTTCGATGTCATCACCTGGTAGCGACCGGACTTGAGTCGTTGCTGGCGATAACCAAAAAACTCGACATTCATTCCCTTCAAGGGACGTCCATCTGCCGCATCCGCAATATAGTACATACTTTTTCCGTTGAGTTGTTTTCGGACAATGGCCGTATCCGCAACCCAGATCATGATCTTGCTGGTGTTGCCATCAGCCATGTTGGCCGTGACCAGGTAAGCACCCGGTTTCTGTAACGGAGTCGTCACCGTCACGCGGCTGTCAAAATGATTCTTCCTCGGTTCCAGGTCCAGCGACCAGCGAGCCACGCGAGCTCCCAGGTACTTGGATTCTGCTTCCTGGACCATCCGCCAGCCAATATTGTTCAGGTTGATCTTGTTCCAGTCCGTACGACCTGGATCCGACTTCAGGTAAGCCTTGACGTCCTTCAAAAGCTGCTGAACGTCAACCGCATGGGCATCAAAGTTTACCTTGTTCCCGTTACGAAAACGGTACTCGAACCCGGCCCCCTTGCCTGCAGGTTGCGTCGTAATCGGTTCGAATCGTCCCCAGTTCCCCACGATCTGCTGCAACCGTTGACGGCGATTGTCCTGCACGTTGGGAAAGGCCTCCAGCGATTCCTTCAGCATGGTTGCCGCCTGCGGGTACTGACGCCGGTTTTCAAAGATCGTGACCAGGCTTCGGTACGCATCGCGACATTTCACGTCTTGCCGATTGGCCTTGATCGCCTGGTAAATCTTCAGGAAGTTAAATTCGTCTGGCAACTCGAATCGCTTGATTCCCGAGGCCAGCTTGGCAATGGTTTCATTTTCCTTGAGCGTGTGCAGGGCGTAGGTGCCACTTTCATTCTTCTCACGATCTTCATCGGAGACGGGCAGGCCGAAAAACCGGGGACCAAACTGTCCCTGGGCAATCGTCTGCACACCGAACTGGTTGTAACAGAATGAGGCAAAAGCCCACTGAACCTCTCCACGCAACTGGGCCGACTGTTCCGCAGCCTGATCCAGGGTCCATCGCCAACGTTCCCCATCGGTCTTGGCATCTTCCCAACGCCTGACCGTCTTGTGGAATACCGGCTGACCTTCCTCGTCTACCGGGGCTCCCTGGTAATTACGATAACGGGGATAACCGTCTCCAAAATCAGGCATTTGGCTGAGATCTGTCAGGTACTGCAATCGCCAGGATTCCGTGTAACCACGGCCGTTAAGCAGCGTATTAGAAAACTGCAGGAAGAATCGGCCCACTTCCGCCTTGTTATCATCCTGTTCCGCCAGGGGACGGGCCTGCACCATCAACTGCAGGGCACGCACATGGTCTCGCTCCAGCGTATTAACCATCTTGCCGCCACCGCCACGACGCCCTCCTCGTTCAAAATCACCCGCAACCTGGTGACCAAAATGTCGGGCCTGCAGGTATTGTTGAGCTGCCGTCGACAACAACCGCCAGTTCTTGGCATGGACCTGGACTGTCTTCTCGACCAGTTTATCAAAGTCCGGAAGACGACCCAGCCGATTCAAACATTGAATCGCATTGGTCAGGTCACTAGAAACCTGACGAGGATCGGCCTGGGGATCAAAACATAATTTCTCGAAACCCTGGTAGGCATCACGGAAATTTCCGTTGCGCATCTGGGTCTGCAACTGGCTTCGCTGCTGGGCTTCCGGTTGAGCAGCAAAAAACCAATCGGTCGTAAACCAGACGGTTAAGGCGACGGCCACCAAACTTACAAGGATCTGTTTTGATCGCTTCATCTCTTTATTTCCCACGGTTAAGTGATTCCCCTGAAAAGAGTGTTAGGGTTGTTGCCCCAAGTGGACTACCTGTCCAGCCCAGCACTCCAATAGACGATAGACGAGCGGAGAGAACGAAAAGTTCCTCCGGAAACTCAAAATATCTCGTGACCGGCTGAAACACCGATAATTACCACGATCCAGCCCTACTTGCCTGAAGCCAGGACAGGAAAATCGCTTGTAACAGCCTGCATTTCCCCGTAGGATGCCCTGCAGTATACCCCATTTGGTGGATATTGGGTAACGCCGATAACCACCCGGGACATTCACCATTTCCTGACCAGCTCCCACAGGACGCATCGTGTCTGAAGCCTTTGATCCGTTACACGAATGGCTGGGAATCACATCCCCGGCGGAACAACCGAACTACTACCAGTTGCTAGGCTTAGATCCTGCGGAAACAAATACCGAAGCGATTAAAATCGCTGCGGATCGAGCCCTGGCCCAGGTACGCAGTCACCGCCCGGGAGCGCATGCCCGGCAATGGGCTCAACTGCTCGACGAACTCACTGCCGCCAAGCAATGCCTGACCGACCCGGAGCAACGGACCGTCTACGATGCTGAGCTCGCCTCCGGGCCGCAACCGGCCACCCTCTCTCCAGCCGCTTCTCGAGAAACAGAAACCACGTCATCTAATCCAACCGTTGACAACAATTTACTGCCCCCCACCCAATCTCATCCCACGACAACGGCCAACTCCGCTTCCAGCCAGGAAAATCGTCGCTCCGAATCGACACCTGGCCCCACACCCGTTGCACCAGTTCCCGCTCCCACCCCCCCTGTAAATCCTGGAGTCGCCGCTCCACCAGTCAGTACTACGGGTGGCTACTTCGCTGGCGCAGGCCCCCTGGCACCTGCTCACCTGCAAGCAACCGGACTGGCAATGGTCAATCCCATGCAGGCCTACGCACCACATACATTCAGTACACCAACGGCCTCAGCCATCGACCCCGTCCTGGCAACTCACTCAAGCTCCTTACCCACCTATGATGCTGGCCAACAAAACCTTGCCACGGCCATCCCTACCGATTCCCAGGTCGCATCCAAGGCCGTTGTCAATCGCGCCCGACAGGCCTTCGACCGTCGCATCCTCGTCGTGGTGGGCCTGCTACTCATTGGACTGGTAGGTACTGTCGTCACCATAGGACTCCAGGACCAGAAGAACGCCACTCAACTTGCCTCGGAGAACCAACCTCCGAATAAGCCCGCGTCTTCTTCCCAGAAGCCTACCCCGCGGCCCAGGCAACCAACTCAACCTGCAGTACTACCGAAACCGAAGCCGGAACAGCCAGAATCAAAACCAGAGCAGCCGAAATCAAAACCAGATCCGGAGCCCGATCCGAAAACGAAACCAGATCCGGAGCCAAAACCGAAGCCGGATCCGAAGCCAGAGCCGCCGAAACCAAAACCTCCGACACCGCTTCCACCTGCTGAGTTAACAGCTCTGACCGCGGGTCTCAAGAGTGCTCGTGAAGTCTTGCGAAACCGTGACGTCAAGGCAGCCCTGGAAACTCTCAAGAAAATTGAACCGCTCGCACGCTTCCCGGAACAACGGGCAGCCTGGGAGCGGCTGGAACAACTACGATTCTACGCCCAGGCTTTTGATGACCAGCTACGCAAGGCAATCCGGGGGCTGGAAAGCGGGTCGGAGATCAAGATTAGTGCGTCCACGATCCTGGCGGTGGTCGAGGTAAATGACACCAGTATCACGGTGCGGATCGCCGGCCAGAATCGCAACTACCAGATTGAAGAACTCAAGCCGGGGATTGCGGTCGCCATCATCAAGCAATCCTACGATCTCAATGACGCTAACATTTCGGCAATCCTGGGTGCCTACATTAGCACGCTCCCAACATCAGACGAGGAAGACCTGGCCAAGGCCGCGGAATACTGGCAGGACGCCATCAACAAGGGAGCCAAGCTGTCGGAACTGCCCACCATCCTCGAAGAAAAATACGAACAGCTCAAGGCAAACCAGTAGATCGACCGTTGGCACTCACTTCTTCTTGCCCTGGGATTTCTTACCCTGGGATCCTTTTTTCTGGATCTTGGCCCAGGTGTCTCGCAGGGTCACAGTGCGATTGAAGACCAGTTTCCCTGCGGAGGAATCATGGTCAACTGAAAAATAGCCGGTACGTTCAAACTGGTAACGCTGACCTGGCTGTGCTGATTCCAGGCTCTGCTCGATGCGACAATCCGTCAGCGTCACCAGTGACTCCGGGTTCAGGTTATCTCGATAATCCCCCCCCTCGGGTACATCGCTCGCATCCGGAACAGAAAACAGGTGATCGTAAAGGCGAACCTCCGCGTGATGCGAGTGCTCTGCCGAGACCCAGTGGATCGTCCCCTTTACCTTCCGGCCATCGGGGGCTTGCCCGCCTAGCGTTTCGGGATCATAAGTGCATCTCAGTTCGATCACTTCTCCTGATTCCGGATCCTTGACGACCTCATTACAGCGCAGGAAATACCCATACCGTAAACGAACTTCTCGCCCTGGACCTAGCCGGAAGAACTTCTTGGGCGGATCTTCCATGAAATCGGTCTGTTCGATGTAGAGTTCCCGTGAAAAAGGAACTTCTCGCTTACCCGCTTCCGGGTCTTCCGGATTATTGACGGCCAGTAACTGTTCCGTCTGACCCTCGGGATAATTCTCAATGACGACTTTCAGGGGTCTCAAGACCCCCATGACTCGCAAGGCTGTCTTGTTAAGGTCCTCTCGCAAGCTGTCTTCCAGCCAGGAAAGATCGATCATGCTGTTAAATTTCGTAACGCCAATACGTTCACAGAAATTACGGATCGAAACAGGCGTGTAACCCCGTCGTCGCAATCCGACCAGCGTTGGCATACGCGGATCGTCCCAGCCACTAACCAGGCCTTCCTGCACTAATTCCAGCAAGCGTCGCTTGCTCATGACCGTATGGGTCAGGTTCAGGCGTGCAAACTCGATCTGCTGTGGTCGGTAAACGTCCAGGGCCTCGAGGAACCAATCGTAGAGAGGGCGGTGATCTTCGAATTCAAGCGTACAGATGGAATGCGTGATTCCCTCGATCGAGTCAGAAAGACCGTGCGTGAAATCATATATCGGATAGATACACCAATCATCGCCCGTACGGTGATGCGTCTCATGCCGAATCCGGTAGATGGGAGGATCCCGCATATTCATGTTGGGAGATGCCATGTCGATCTTGGCTCGCAGCGTATGTTCGCCGTCCGTGAAATCACCGTTACGCATTTGTTGAAACATTGCCAGGTTCTCATCGACACTCCGTTCCCGGAAGGGACTATCTTTCCCTGGTTCATTCCATCCGCCCCGGTATTCTCGCACTTCTTCGGGGCTCAGGCTGCAAACATAAGCTTTCCCCAGCTTGATCAGTTGAACAGCATAGTCATACAGTTGTTCATAGTAATCCGAGGCAAAAAAGAGACGGTCATCCCAGTCGAACCCCAGCCAGCGAACATCGTCCTGGATAGAATCTACATATTCGACATCTTCCTTGGCCGGGTTCGTATCATCAAACCGCAGGTTACAAAGTCCCTGGTGCTCCAGGGCCAGGCCAAAGTTCAGGCAAATTGATTTGGCATGCCCAATATGAAGATAGCCATTTGGCTCGGGTGGGAAACGCGTGTGCACTCGACCATCATGCTTACCGGTCTTGTTGTCTTCCGTGATAATAGCCTGGATGAAATGCTGCGACGGTCCCTCCGTATCAGCCGCATTGGCATCCTGGTTCCTATCGTTTCCCTCCGCTTTGGGATGGTTCATCCGTGTTACTCCCTGGTCATGTTTGCATTTTAGCGAGCGTGCGATCCAAGCGTTTAAGGCAACGTTCTTTGCCCAGGATGGCCAAGGTTTCAAAAAGTCCGAAACCAACGGCCTTCCCTGTCACGGCCACTCGCAGTGCATGGATCAACTGTCCAATCTTGATCTGCTGCTGTTCCACGAAGCCTCGCAAGGTCTGCTCGATAGAAACTGTAGAAAAATCCTCCAATTGATTCAACTGGACTTGGAAGTCGACCAGTAACTGGCGGGCCTCCGGGGGCTTGATCAACCTTTTCTGAAATGCCTTCTCATCGTAAGGAAATTCCTCTTCGTCGAGGTAGAACTCGCCGTAATCCAGGATATCTCCTGCCATTTTCAATCGATCTCCAGCGGCCTGAACAATGCCAGCCAATTGATCCTGATCTGCTTGCGTGAGCGGCTCCTCAACACGTTGCGACTGCAGCAGGTAGGGAACAGCCATGGCAACCTTGGTTTCAGTCGCCTGTTGATCCATCAGGCGTTCCTGGAAGGCCAGCAACTTCTGCGGATCGAAACTGGCCGGTGACTTGACCACGCGTTCCAGTGAAAACTGCTCGATCATTTGCTCACGCGTAAATTCTTCCGTGTGACCATCCAATGACCAGCCCAGCAGCAACAGGTAATTAATCACGGCATCTGGCAGAAAGCCAATATCACGGTAGAAATCGACGATCACCGGATTAAAAGTCTCACTGTCAATCGTTCGCCCACATGCCTGGGCAATCCGTTCTCCATGTTCATAGAGCTGCTTGAAATCCGGGTTCTTGAGATACTTGGAAATCTTTCGCTTGCTCAGTTTATTCTTACTGCCCGGCTCAGCAACGTAAGGTAGATGTGCATAGCATGGCAGTTCGTAACCTAGTCCCTGGACAATGAAAATCTGTCGCGGCGTATTCGAGAGGTGTTCTTCGGCACGAATCACATGGCTGATTTCAAAATCATGATCATCCACGACGCTGGCCAGGTGATACAGGCAGGATCCGTCATTTTTCTGGATCACCATATCCTGCTCACGGGCCCAGTCAAACTGCACATCCCCGCGAACCAGGTCCGTGAACTGGCAAACCCCTTCCCGAGGCATCTTCAGTCGAACGACAGCCTGGCGTCCCTCGGCCTCGAACTGCGCAGCCTGCTGATCCGTTTCTGCCATCCACTGACGACTGTAAAGGAAGGAACGTTTTTCTTGTTGAGCAGCCTCACGTTCTGCCTGGATTTCTTCTGTCCTTGCATAATCACGATAGGCCAGGCCTCGTTCCAATAACTGTTCCACGGCAGCCTGGTAACGATCTGATCGCTGAGATTGAAAATAAGGGCCTCGTGGACCACCTACCAGGGGACCTTCATCCCAATCAATACCCAACCAATGAAACCCATCCAGGATCGGCTGCAACGCCTCGTCAACGTTGCGTTGTTGATCCGTATCATCAATTCGCAGTACGAATTGGCCACCCTGCTGACGAGCAAAAAGCCAGTTGAAAAGTGCTGTGCGCACTCCACCAATATGCAGGTACCCCGTAGGACTTGGAGCAAAACGCGTACGAACCATAATGCCAGATCTCCCCCTCGTTTTTGAAGTGCTCCAGATTAGATTGCAGGCTCTGGTAGCGCAAGGGGGGAAGCCTGCAAAAAACGGAGGCACCAGAAAAATCCGTGAAAAAGCTAACCGAGACGTTGACAGGAGTACGATACATTTGTACAGTACTTCTCCCTGGGGCGAAAGCGGAGTGCTGACACAGAATTTCACCTTTTCGCCTGTTTTTCAAGTACTTTTCACGATTTCTCGGAAAAACATGGATCATGCCACGCGACCCAAAAACCTCGCAGAATACCCCCTTGATCCAGGCATTGCGGCAGCAAATCAAACCGCATACCACGGAGGTTTCTCGCCAGGAAGCGATTTCCAGTGGCTGCCCGGGATTCGACAGGATTTTACCGGGAGGGTCTTTCCGGCGTGGGCAATTAGTCGAATGGCTGGAAACGGGTCCCGGCAGCGGAGCGACCACACTGGCCTTAATCACCGCTCAACAGGCAGCGCAACGGGGAGGGGTCATCACGATCATGGATCGGGAAAAACAATTTTTCCCGCCTGCTGCAGCTGCCCTGGGAATGGACTCGAACAACTTGTTAATTATCCAGGCAACTTCCTGCCAGGATCACTTCTGGGCACTGGACCAGGCATTACGTTGCCCGGCAATTGCTGCCGTCTGGGCCTCGTTAGCACATATCGAACCACGCGACTATCGCCGACTGCAACTGGCCGTTGAGCAAAGTGGTTGCCTTGGTTTATTCACACGTCCCATACAGGTGCAAGGCCAGCCTTCCTGGTCACAAATCCAACTACTGGTGGAGCCTCAAGGAGGCAGCAGCAATCGTCGCTGGCGAATTGAAGTGATGCGTGCACGTGGTGATCGAGCAGGACGCGCGGTGGAACTGGAAATGGATGAAATAACTGGAACCTTGCGTGAGCCAAGCCATGGATACAAAACGGATTCTTTGCATACGCCTGCCCAACTGGCCTCTCCAGCGACTGATGGCCACCCGGGCTGAGGTTATCGATCGCCCGGTGGTTCTTGCTTTTCGCGATCCGCGACAGGGGCAATCCGTGGCTGCCTGTTGCCACGAATCCCGGCAACATGGAATCTATCCTGGCATGCCTTTATCGGAAGCAACTTCATTATGTCCCGACAAGCTACAAGTCTATCCCTATGACGCACCAGGTGATCTCGAACAATTGCAACACCTGGCAACTGCCTGCAAGCAATTCAGCCCGCTCGTAGGCATGGAAGATACCAGCATTTCGTTTTTCCGCACGGGATTAAGCATCATTGACCGGCAACCCCAATCCCTGCTGGTTAACATCACGGGCACCTGGCCTCTCTTTGGTGACGAGCAGCAGGTGATTCACCGGGTCGTGCGAGATTTCCATCGCCGGGGATACACAATCCAACTGGCCATCGCTGCCACTACCGGAGCCGCGTGGGCACTATCGCATTTCGCATACCCACGAAAACCACGGGGCAAAAGTAGCTGGTTCACCTCTTTCCCCGCACACGATGCTGGCCACCCCAACACGGCTTCCCTGGCCTGGATCCTACCTTCTCAGCACACCCGCGAAGGGCTTGGAGAACTCTCTCCAGCAGCCTTGCGCATTGCAGAAAAAACACTTCAACAACTCCACCAGGCAGGAATCGAGACCATTGCCACGTTGTATCAGCTACCACGTCTCAGTCTTTCCAATCGCCTCGGCGAACTATTGCTAAAACGGCTGGACCAGGCTCTTGGTGCAAGGGAAGAGTGCATTGACGTTTACCATCCACCGAAAGATTTCTCCGTACAACAGCACCTGGAACATCCCGCGGACAATCCGCAAACCATCCAGTGGCTCCTGCTGACTTTACTGGAAACTCTTACGCAATCGCTCACCGAACATGGACAGGGTGTTTTACAACTGGACTGCCACCTGCAGTGCGTCAGTAAGAAAACCTTCCAAACCCGCATCAATTTATTTGAAGCTACGGTCGATGCCAGCCACCTGGATGCCTTGCTGCAAATGCAATGGAATCATTCCTTCCTGCAATCTCCTGTACAGGAAATAAAACTCGTGGCCACGTGCACTGCCCCGCTGAAATCTTATCAACGTCCCTTATTCCACCCCCTGGAAACGGGCTGCCCCCATCCTGACTCCACCTCTCGCCTACCTCGACAACCTTTCAGTTCACGTCGTCTGGCTCACCTGGTCGATCTCCTGAGCCACCGCCTTGGGTCAGGACATGTAGTACGCCCTCGCTTACGCGCTGATGCAGAACCAGAACGTTCCTATCAAAACATTCCCTGGGTTGCACCCGGCAAGCAAAACCGAAAACGTTCCGTGCTCCACAAACGCACCTCCCCGAAGCGGGCATTTCCCCTGCCAGCAACACGTCCCCTGCAACTCCTTTCTCCGCCGCCGCGAATCACTGTCACAGTCGACTCCGATGGTGGCCGACCGAGCCAATTCAGATATCAGCAACAACACTATTGTGCCGAGCATACCTGGGGACCTGAACGCATTGAAACTGGCTGGTGGCGGGGCCCCACCATACGACGAGATTACTACCGAGTCCAAACCACGACGGGCCAACGTTTCTGGTTATTCCGCGAACGGCATCACCATCACTGGCACCTGCACGGAATATTCTGCTAAACAAATCATGTATGTTGAATTAAGCTGCAAAACCAACTTCTCCTTTCTCCAGGGCGCTTCTCACCCGGATGAACTGGTAACCCGAGCCGCTCAACTTGGCTACAAGGCCCTGGCCATTACCGATCGCAATACGCTGGCTGGGATCGTACGGGCACACATGGCCGCCCAGGAAGCCGGGCTACCATTACTGATTGGGGCAGAAATCACCCCTGTCGATGCCCCCCCCTGCCTGCTGTGGGCTCCCGATCGAGCTGCCTATGCCGCTCTTTGCCGCCTGATTACCCTCGGCAGAAGGCAAGCGGAAAAAGGTCAATGCTATCTGACACTGGATGACATTTCCCAATATTCCTCGACTTTACTGGCCGGAATCAACCCTTGCTGGAATGGTCCAGTACCCGTAGCGATTCCAGATGGGCCCTCACCACTTCCCGCGCTGCCATTCACCACGGTACAACACCTGGCAGGTTACCATGACATCTTTGCAGGCCGTTGCTACCTGTTGGCTGAACTTCACGATGGCAGCGATGACCGACAGCGATCCGAGCAGTTAATCGACCTGTCACAACGTGTCGGATTACCTCTCGTCGCTACCGGCAACGTTCACTACCACGTGGCAGCCCGCCTCGCCCTGCATGATGTCCTAACTGCTATTTCACAGGGAGTGACCGTAGCCGACATTGGCACTCGCCGCTTTCCAAATGCCCAGCGGCACCTCCGGTCACTGGACCAGATACGCACTCGTTACCGTCATCTTCCTGGCAGCCTGCAACGTACCCTGGAGATCGCTCAACGATGCACCTTTTCTCTCGCTGAACTCCGTTACGAATACCCGGAAGAGCTGGCCCCCAATGACCTGACTCCCATCATGTATCTTCGGCAACTCACCCGGGACGGGGCCCTTCGACGTTATCCCGAGGGTATTCCTGCCAAGGTGCAGCAGTTACTGGAACATGAATTAAAACTGATCGAGGAACTTCATTACGAAGCTTATTTTCTTACTGTCTGGGACCTGGTCCGTTTTGCACGCAGCCAGCAGATCCTTTGCCAGGGCCGTGGATCCGCCGCCAACTCCGCGGTCTGCTACTGTCTCAACATCACTTCCGTCGACCCTGGAACCAGCGATGTCCTGTTTGAGCGATTCATCAGCCGTGAACGCAACGAAGCTCCAGACATTGATGTTGATTTTGAACACGAACGCCGCGAGGAAGTCCTGCAATACCTGTACACCCGGTACGGCCGCGAACGAGCTGGCATGACGGCCGTCGTGACGACCTATCGATCTCGGTCGGCTATCCGCGACGTGGGCAAAGCACTGGGACTTTCGCTGGACCGGGTCGATATCATGACACGAAACATCGAGGGATATACACGTCATGACTCGCTGGAGGACACCTGCCGACAGGCCCACATTGAACCTGGATCACCACTGGGAAAACGCCTGGTTACGCTGGTCGATCAATTGATCGGATTCCCGCGTCACCTTTCACAGCACGTGGGTGGCATGGTCATGACCCGGGGCCCTCTTTGTGAACTGGTTCCCGTGGAAAACGCCGCCATGGAAGGCCGCACGGTCATCCAGTGGAACAAGGACGACCTGGATACGCTGGGAATTCTCAAGGTGGATTGTCTTTCCCTGGGAATGCTGACTGCGATTCACAAATGCTTTCAACTCATCGATCAGCACCATGGAAAACAACTGGACCTAGCCACGATTCCAGCTGATGACAACCAGGTTTACGACATGATCTGCCGGGCAGATACGATTGGAGTCTTCCAGATTGAGAGTCGAGCTCAGATGAGCATGTTACCCCGACTACGGCCCAGGAATTACTATGACCTGGTCATTGAAGTTGCCATCGTGCGCCCGGGTCCGATCCAGGGCCAGATGGTACATCCATACCTGCGTCGCCGTGACGGGATCGAAAAAGTCACCTACCCCAACTCCGCGATTCGTGATGTTTTAAAAAAAACACTGGGAGTCCCCCTGTTCCAGGAGCAGGCAATGAGACTGGCCGTCGTGGCTGCTGGATTTACTCCTGGCGAGGCGGACCAGTTACGCCGTGCCATGGGGGCCTGGAAACGACCTGGACTGATCGATACATTTCGGCAGAAGCTACTCCGCGGAATGCGCAATAACCAACTTTCGGAAACATTTGCAAACCAGGTTTTCAAGCAAATCCGGGGATTTGGTGAATACGGTTTTCCTGAATCTCATGCCGCCAGCTTTGCCCTACTAGTCTACGTCTCGGCATGGCTCAAGCACCATTACCCGGCAGCCTTTACGGTTTCCCTTATTAATAGCCAGCCAATGGGTTTCTATGGCATCTCGCAATTAATCCAGGATGCCCAGCGTCATAATGTATCGGTCCTTCCTGTCGATATCAGCCATAGTGACTGGGATTGCACACTGGAATTTACCCCTCCCACGCGATCTCCTTTCTTACGGCTGGGAATGCGAACGATCACGGGCCTCTCCTGGCACACCGCCGACCGCATCATGCAGGCGCGCTCGTCTGGAGCCTTTGATGGCTGGCAGGATTTCCAGCGACGCACGGGACTTTCGCGTGCTGCCCTCATGCTGTTAGCCGAGGCCGACGCCTTCTCCTCCCTGGGATTCCACCGTCGCCAGGCCATCTGGCAGGCTCTTGGACATCCTGCCAAGGAGCACCCCTTACCACTTTTTGAAAAACTGGCTGATCCGGAAGAACCGCTGATGAACCTGCCGGAAATGCCCCTGGCCGAAGAGATCCAGGCCGATTATCAGTCAGCCAACATGTCCCTGAAAGGACACCCTCTTTCCTGTTATCGTTCCCACTTGGACACCCGCCAGGTCACGCCCGCAAGCCAATTAACCTACCTGGAAGATCGTCATCCGGTCCAGGTTGCCGGGATCGTGCTGATCAAACAACGTCCCAGCAATGCCCGGGGAATTACCTTCGTCACCCTCGAAGACGAAACAGGCACGGTCAATCTTGTCATACACGAAAAAACCTGGCAGCATTACCAGCAGACTGCACGCCATTGCCACAGTTGGATCGCGCATGGAACCCTGCAGTTAAAAAACAACGTTGCACACGTTGTGGTCGATCGCCTGGAGAACCTCTCGGAAACGCTGGAAGATCTGCCGATTCGCAGTCGCGACTTTCATTAGTCACCCAACCCCTATAAAGCATCGCGAATTACCCGTAGAAATTCACGAGGATGCCACCGTTCTATTTCATCATTTCCTGCGGCACACTAAGATAAATAAATTGAAACAAACACGAATTCCGTTCGCTCGATAGCGTTCGGTTTCGAGACCATGGTTCACTTCAACGATCTTATCGATGCACCATGAAAATAGATAAATTCGGTCCTTACCAGACAGACAAGTTACTCGGCCGTGGTGGCATGGGAACAGTCTACCGAGGGACCCACGAGGAAACCGGCCAGGTCGTGGCCTTGAAAGTCCTCTCTTTCGTACACGCGGACGACGACAACTTCCGCGAACGCTTTGCCCTTGAAATCGAGACTCTCAAGAAATTGCGACACCCCAACATTGTCGAACTTTACGGATACGGCGTCCAGGATGGGCATCTGTTCTATGCCATGGAACTGATCGAGGGCAACAGCCTGCAACAGGAGCTGCTGTCTGGTCGCCGCTTCGACTGGCGTGAAACCACGCACTTCACCATTGCGATTTGCCAGGCACTCAAGCATGCCCATGACCGTGGTGTCATTCATCGCGATTTAAAACCAGCCAACCTGCTGCTAACACCAGGCAACGAGGTCAAACTATCTGACTTCGGGATTGCCAAATTATTTGGTTCACAGCAAATCACTGCAGATCGCAGTGTGATTGGCACCGCAGACTACATGGCGCCGGAACAGGCCGAAGGTGCCAAGGCCAACGTCCGCTCAGATCTCTACAGCCTCGGCAGCGTCATGTACGCACTGGTTACCGGCAAACCTCCGTTTGCCGATCCTTCCCTTGCCAAGGTAATCAGCGACCTACGGCACGCAACGCCCATCCTGCCAAGCAGGCACGTACCTAATTTGCCTGCCGAGTTCGAACAACTTGTCATGCATCTACTCCAGAAAGAACCGGAAAAGCGACTCGCAACAGCCCTGGTACTTGCCAATCACCTGCGTGCGATGGAACATTCCATCAACCGCCGGGATGCTGCTCCTGCCGAGAGTGCCCAAACCAAGCTCGATACACAACTTGGTGATGTTGACCCGACGCCTGATGAGCACCCCCAGGATAGTGACACCGAGGCCGTTAGTCCCACGGTAGCAGCCTCCTCGCTTAAATCTGCCCATGTACCCGAGGCGGCTCCCACAATTGCCGCCAGCGATCGGGAACATCAGAATCGAACGCATAACGCGACCGACGGAAGCGGCCAATCAACTCCGGAAGCCGATCACTTTACCAAGGTCGACCCCAATCGTTCACTCCATCAAGACCGCACGGACGACCGGGACCCGCTGGTGGTAAACCTCGCGAAAATCGGCCTGTCTCTCTTGCTGATCGCACTGCTGAGCCTGGGTGCCTGGTACACGCTGAAACCTGCGACGGAAGACCAACTTTACCAACGCATCCAGGCGGCAGCCGACCGGGAAAACCCCGAGGCTCTCTCATCCGTTTCCCAGGAAGTCACATCCTTCCTGGATAAGTTCCCGGGCAGTCCGCATTATGCGCAGGTCCAGCAATACCAGGAACAGATTGAACTACAACGACTGCACCGATCCTTTGAGAGAAAAACCCGCAATACCAGGTTCGTGGGAGACATCAGCCCGGTCGCCCGTGCTTACCTGGAAGCCCTGCAGCAATCCCGTACCAACCAGGAAGCTGCCCGGGACAAAATGAAAGCCGTGATCGATCTTTTCTCACAAATACCCGATCCCGAAACTAAGAAGTACGTGGACCTGGCAAGGAATGATCTACGGGAGCTCGACGAACAGATCTCTGAACGTCGCACCAAGTCTCTCGCCTTACTCACTTCACGGATGGCACATGCGAACAAATTGTCTGCAACAGACAAGGAAACTTCGCAACGCATCTATCGCAGCATTATCGTGCTTTACGACAAGAAACCATGGGCTGCCGAGATCGTGAGCGCAGCTCGTCAGCGGCTGGCTCCCTGATCAGCGTGTCTAAGCGAGTCTACATGGGGGCAATACGCACCGAGCCCACGTCCGTCGTCAGCAATACATGTTGATCGAAGCTGGCGTACATCAGTTCGGCTCGCAATTGCTGGCACTCCGGATGATCCCAGAGGTTGTCATGTTCCCAGGGGTCACGCTCCAGGTCGTACAATTCACCCTTGCCGTATCCATGGTAAATGATCAGCTTGTAGCGACGATCACGATACATGGTCGCGTAGGTACCACTGCCACCAGTAAATTCCGGTGCCAACGCATCAAAGTACTCGCTGCGAACGCTGTCTCGATGATGATCTGGCTGAGCGGCATCCTTCAACAGGGGAACCAGGCTGCGGCCCTGCATGTATTCAGGTTGTTCAAGGCCAGCTAACTCGACCAATGTCGCGGTTAGGTCGATCAATTCCACGAGGGCATCCCTCTGCACACCGGCAAGAAATTTCCCCGGCCACGAGAAAATCAGCGGCACACGCACCAGGCCCTCATAGAATCGGCACCCTTTCTGAACCAGGCCATGATCTCCGAGCATCTCTCCGTGATCGCTGGTAAACACGATCACCGTATTTTCCCGTTGCCCGGTTTGCTCCAACGTCTCAAGAATGCGTGCAAACTGGTCATCGATCTGAGCGATCATCGCATAGTAATCTGCCTGCACCTGTTGCCCGTTAAAATCCTGGGGAGATCTCGCTCCGCCCTGGAAATCAATCTCCGATAATTGTGCCTGTTGTTCGAGATCACTTGGCTGAAAGTAAGGTCCGGGGAGCTCCGCAGCCGAGAATTGCTCTGCATATGCCTGCGGTGGAATAAAGGGCGGATGGGGGTCATACACGTTCACGCTCAAGAGCCACGGCTGGTCTCGCTCGTGCTGAATAAACTCCATCGTGCGTTCGGAGGCCCAGGTGGTTTGATGGAATTCCGTGGGGACGCGTTCCGGGCTGGATCGCATGCTGTCCAGATCCTGTCCCTGCTGACGCACCCACTCTGCGTAATCATGTCCCTGGGACCAGTCATCCCGCGGGGCGTGACTGAATTTCCAGTACCGGTACCCATCATCAAAACGGGGTTCGGTCCGGTGCCCCGAGCTCTGCAGGTGAAACTTGCCGACCAACCCACAATCATATCCACTGTCAGCGATCAACTTGCTGATCACGGGTGGATAATCGGGAAAGGTATCGTTTCCATTTCGAGTATTATGCACACGACTGGGGTACATCCCGGTCATAAAGCTGGACCGACTGGGCGTGCAAATCGGACTCTGGCAATAAGCATGTGTAAAGGCTACCCCATCGCTGACCAGTTGGTCGACGACGGGTGTCTTAACGTGTGGATTCCCCAGGGCTCCAATCGTATCGAAGCGTTGTTGATCAGTACAATACCAGAGAATATTGGGACGCGAGTCGTTCATCGTGGAAAATCATCCTTTTCACGAACTTAGCGGATACACGGAACACCCGGTGCAGCACCGTGGGTGGCCTGTCCTGGCAAACGTTGATTTCAGGGATCTGCTCGCAAGGTGCGTTGAATGAGACCCTGGTCAAAGTAATTGATTGCCATGGCGGCGTCCACGACGACGGACTGAGCATTAATTCCTGAGGAACGGGAACTCAACAAAAAGGCGGCCACGTTAGCCACCTCGGCCGTGGCCAGTGCCTGCTTGCGTGGAATGACTTCTTCCGCAAACAGGTAGGAATCGACATAACCCGGTATTCCGGCGGAAGCCGAGGTCTTCAGTAACCCGGCCGCGACCGCATTAAAACGGACTCGCGAAAAGCTGCTGAACGACTTCACGAGAAACGCCAGGGATGAATCAAGGGCCGCCTTGACCGGCCCCATGAAACCATAGTTTTCACTGGCCATACGGGTCGTGGAAATTGAGATTGTCACCACCGAAGCATCTGGATCCAGCAACGATTGCAGGCTCTTGCTGAGTGCTACCAGGGAAAAGCAGGAAACATCAACAGCTCTCAAGAACTGTGACTTGTCCGTCTCGTGAAAGGGTTTGACGCCTCCCTGGTAATCGGCAAAGGC
>PVBE012906531.1_pt1 | contig 20978 bp, 17 predicted proteins | sample 1631181 | NCBI WGS metagenome assembly PVBE01 (sample SAMN08397723, study PRJNA350692) | Marine metagenome, whole genome shotgun sequencing project. | isolation source: water | place: Pacific Ocean | collected 2012-04 | reverse complement strand
TACCGGCTTTTTTTTCTCCAGATTATGAATTATTCAGAATTGCTTATAAAAAAGAAATACCAATAGGTGTTTTTTATCGAGATATTTTTTGGAAATATTCAGAATACAAAAAGCAAATTGGAATGCTAAAATATTTATTTTCAATTCCATTTTATAAATCTGAGCTTAGTTTATATACTAAATATTGTAGAAAAATATTTTTCCCTTCGCATGAAGTTTCAGACTTATTACCATCAGTAACAAAACAATTTATTTTGCCTCCAGCTGAAAATATGCATAAGTTTGTTCATAAATCTAAAAGTAAAACTTTAGATTTAATTTATGTAGGATCAATTGCCCCCCCAAAATATAATTTATCATTACTATTTAATCTTTTATTAAAAATTAATTCAAGCAAAGTCAAGTTAACGTTAATAACTAGAAAAAATGAGTGGAATAGCTATAAAAAATTTTACAAAATACCTCAATGTGTAAAGTTTATTGAAGCTGATGGTGATAATCTTTCAGAATATTACAATAATTCTGATATTGCACTTTTATGTTTTAATCCAGATGAATATATGCAAATAGCTCTCCCTCAAAAATTATTTGAGGCAATAGGCTATGGAAAACCAATTATTAGTTTTGGTAATACTGCGGCTAGCAGATTTATTAAAAAAAATAATATTGGATGGTGTAAAGAATATTCAGAAGAGTATAATTTTTTTAACTATCTTATAGAAAATCCTGACGAAATCATGCAAAAAACTGATAATGTTTTATCTATTAGAACTCAACACACCTGGGCAAGAAGGGTAAAAGATGTTATAAAAACTATAGTAAAAGATTAATTTTTACAAGATATATATTTATAATTCAATAAAAATATACAAAGCTAAACTGTAATGGTATTAAAGCATAAAATTATGGAGAAAATATGTAATTACTGCGGTGAACCTATTTATAATCAGGTATGTTATAATTGTGGATATAATAAAATTCCTGAATTTTATGATTCTTTAGAAGATTATTACTTTAGAAAACCATCTGTTGTATCCTATGAGAAAGTTAGATATAAAAATGCAATAGATAAAATAGATTGCTATATGGATATTTTAAAAGATTTTTTCATTAAAAATGAGATTAAATCTTTTATTGATTTGGGTTGTGGGCCAAATGAGTTTGTCAAAATTTTAAAACAGAAATACTCCGGAATAAATGCAATAGGTTATGATCAATACTTAACGGAGAAAGATGTTAAAATATTTGATTTTGAAAATGAAATTTTACCAATTCAAAACAAAAGTATTGATGTCGTTTTGTCAAGCCATTTACTTGAACACGTGGAAGATATACATTTTATTTTAGATGAAGCTTTTAGAATTGGGAAGAAAGTAATTATTGTTTTACCTAATTGTATTAATTTTTTTTCATTAATAAAAGCGCTATTGGGGAAAAAAATGGGAAATCTTGTAGGACTACCGTTAATAAAGCCAAAGGATAGGCATAAATGGTTTTTTTCATCTAATCAATCAGATATTTTGATGGGATATTATGCTTCAAAGTTCAATTATGAGTATAAAATTATTTATTGTGCACATCAAAGGTGTCCAAAATTATTCACAAGAATAAATCCTAATTTATTTTCAGAGGAAATATTTTATATTTTTGAGAAAAGATAACCTTCAAAACGTGATTGTATAAATTTATTTTTAGTTGATTTTATTTAACAAAATTATGAAGGATTTAATAAAAACTAAGTATCATGAATGAAAATGTAAATCTTAATAAAAGAAATTTTGCATTGATCGGAGCTGCTGGTTATATAGCACCAAGGCATATGAAGGCTATAAAAGAGACAAATAATGAATTGATTGCAATTGTTGATCCGCATGATTCTGTCGGTATTGTTGATTGTTATTTCCCGAGAGCAAATTTTTTTACTGAAATTGAGCGTTTTGATAGATATCTTGAAAAATTACGACGTAATAGTAATACAAAAAATGTTGAATATATAAGTATTTGTTCTCCAAATTATTTACATGACGCTCATGTAAGATTAGCTTTAAGATTACATGCTAATGCTATATGTGAAAAACCACTTGTTATTAATCCTTGGAATTTAGATGCACTTGAAGAATTTGAGCAAGAATATAAATCTAAAATATATACAATTTTACAGCTTCGTTATTTACCTGCTATTTTAGAAATAAAAAAATCATTATTTATGCAAAAAAATAACAATGAGAAGAAAAAAGTAGAACTTTCTTATATTACAAGGCGAGGAAATTGGTATGAAACTTCATGGAAAGGCAATGAAAGTAAATCTGGAGGTCTTGTCATGAACATAGGGATTCATTTTTTTGATTTATTAATTTGGTTATTTGGAAAAGTAATAAATTTTAAAATTACTTTTAAATCTAATTATAAGTTGAGAGGCTACCTTGAGTTAGAGAATGCCAACGTAAATTGGTTTCTTTCCATTGATGAAAATGATTTGCCAAAGGAAAGCAAACTTCATGAAAAGTTTGCTTATAGGCAGCTTAAAATATCAGATAAAAAAATAGATCTGTCCTCTGGTTTTTCAGAACTTCATACTAAAGCATATCAGGAAATTTTAGCAGGAAATGGATATGGTATTTCTGATGTGAAGGAATCCATAAAACTTGTGTATGATATTAGAAATACTGATATAAAACATTTGATATGAAAATAGGAATGAGGGATGAAAAAATATTTTGTTCATAAATCAAGTTATGTAGATGAAGGATGTAGTATTGGGAAAAATACTAAAATATGGCACTTTTCTCATATAATGACTGGGGCAATAATTGGTAAAAACTGTTCTATTGGCCAGAATGTCAATATTGGACCAAAAGCTATCGTTGGAAATAATTGCAAAATACAGAATAATGTTTCAGTATACGATAATGTTACTATTGAAGATAATGTTTTTTGTGGACCAAGTATGGTTTTTACAAATGTGATTAATCCTAGGTCAGAAGTTGATAGAAAAAATGAATATATGAACACTCTTGTTAAAAAAGGAGCTACTTTAGGAGCTAATTGTACAATTGTCTGTGGTGTGAGTATAGGTAGTTATTCTTTTATCGGAGCTGGAGCAGTTATTTGTAAGAATATTCCTAACTATGCGCTTTATGTTGGTAATCCTGCAAAGCAAATAGGGTGGATGTGTGAATACGGCAATCGTTTGGATTTACCTCTCTCAGGAAATGGAGAAACTATTTGTCATCATACTGGTGATAAATATGTTTTAATAAACGGAATTTGCAGCAGAAACATAAATGATGAATTTTTAAAATAATTCATTCTAATACTCTATTTAATTATTACATTAAGCTATAAATTTTATTCCTAGAATTTATTTTTACCTAAAGATTTGAAAGTATGATTTAGTTTATTCTATATAAATATATTCATTTCGCAGATATAATGATTATTAATTGATTCAAATAGTAAAATTAACAAACAAAAAATGAAAATTGCAATAGAAGCAACTTTAGCTCAGAGTCATAAAACTGGAACAGGTAAATATGTTTATCATTTAGTGAAAACATTATCTGAACTTGATAAAAAAAATGAATATTTTTTATTATATGACAGTAAGGAATGGAGAGGACCACAATTCGGCAAAAATTTTCAATATATTTCTTATAATTCCGGAAATAAATTTTTTCCTGTAGGCAGCAGGCTGAACAGTTCTTTAAGAAAAATAAACCCCAATATTATGCATATTACACGTATTTTAGGTGTAAATAAAAAAGCCGTATGCCCAGTAATAACAACTGTACATGATATATTTCCAATTTTAGAACAACCTAGACAATCCAAAATTAGAAAACTTTTTTCTAAACAGCTCATTAATAATGTCACTGAAAACAGTGATTATTATATTTTTAATTCTATGTTTACTAAACTGGAATTTACAGTATTTTTTAATATCCCGGACAATAAAAGCAAAGTTATTTATTTAGGCCCTTCAGCAAATGTCATTCCCCCAGAAGAAAAAAGATCCATTAATGGAATAATAATTTGTGCAGGCGCAATTGAGCAGAGAAGGCAGCAACTGTTTTTATTAGATGTATACAAAGAACTTTTAAGCAAAAAAGAAGATATCCCTCCTCTAGTTTTTATCGGTGATGACCGCGGAGATGGAGAAAAACTTATAAATACTATTAATAAATATAATCTTACAGGTAAAGTAAAATGGGAAAAAGATGCCTCAAGAGAGCAGATTAATAAACTTTATCAAAATGCATCATTAGCTCTACAACCATCTTCATATGAAGGATTTGGAATACCATTAACAGAAGCTATGTGCTGTCATTTACCATTAATTTGTAGTGATATTTCTGTTTTCAGAGAAGTCGCCAGAGAGTATCCTATCTATGCCAGACTCAGAGATAAGAACGACTGGGTTGAACTAATTTTAAAATTTTATAGAAAGAGACCAAAAACAAAAACTAGGCTAGCCGATAAACTACTTGAAGAACGCAACTGGAAAATTTGTGCCGAAAAAACATTTGAATGCTACCAATCTCTTTCTAAGTTGTAAATCATATTTGTAATTTCTTATATATTTCTAAGTATTCTTTAGTCATTTTTTCTACAGTAAAATGATTATCAAACTTTATATTTGGATTATTTATTATCTTCATTATTGATTTTATAACTGAATCTTTATCTTGAAAATCAACTGATATACTATTTGAATAATTATGAAGAACTTCTTTAATAGTATCTATATCACTACTTACAATTGATATACCAGTAGGCATTGCTTCAAGCAATGTTAAGGGTTGACCTTCATATCTTGACGGCATTACAAATAGATCAAAAGCACTTATACACTCTGGAGCATTTTTTCTGTAACCAGGTAGAGCTATTTTAATATTTTTAGATGCTTTGACTGAAAGCTTTTCTAATAATTTTCTTTGATTTCCTTCCCCAAGTATTACTACTCCCCAGTTATCATTTTCTGGAATATTATTTGACAATCCAGACAATAATTTAAAAAAAATGTCATATCCCTTCTGCCAGTTTAATCTTCCTACTGAGCCAATAACTTTGCTGCAGTTACTAAATCCCCATTCCTTCTTTAAATTAGTAATCTCTTCTTTATTTAAAGTTTTAGGAGAATTTATTCCATTATATACAATACTAATTTTCCGATGATCAATGTTTAATTTTAGAGAATGATGATTCCTTGCTGCCTCAGAAACAGCATTAATATGGTCACAATAATTAAGAGTTAGCCTATCAAAAATAAAGTACCAAAATCGGCTTTTTCTTTTTTCTGCTATATGAATTGTATTGAGCAGTTTAAAATTGCCACCAAGCATTTTATTTAATCGGCATATTAAATTAGCATGCATCAGGTGAGAATGAATAATAATTTCAGGTTTTAGATTTCGGATTTCAGATTTATTTATTAAAATATTAATAAGTTTATTTAGTTTGAATATTCTCCAGGGCTTAAGTTTTGTCAAGTTAAGTGAAAGAATAGGAATATTATTAGAAAAAAGCTCATCAACTATTATCCTGTTTTCTGGTAACGGCTTTAAGGAAATAACAGTAATGTCGTGACCTTTTTCTTTTAAGCATATACTAAGATTAGCAAGTATCCTTTCTGCACCTGCAGGTTTTAATTCAGTAATTACTTGTACTATATGCATAGAAAGAGTTTTTGATGATAGGTTTTATAAAACTTTTAAAAATATTGTCTGATTATATAGGTTCACATTAACCATTAGAAAAGTAATTAGCAGCTAGCTGTTATCAACTTTTCAGGAGTAACATAAGATGTTCCAATTCTTCCCACAACAATGCCTGCAGCATGATTAGCAAGTTCTGCTGCTTCTACCCCTGAAAGTCCTCCCAACAACCCCAAAGTATATGTGGCAATTACAGTATCTCCTGCACCTGTCACATCATATACCTCTTTAGCAACTGTAGGGATATGAACAGGAGAGAGAGACTTATGGAATAAAACCATTCCTTTTGGTCCAAGCGTAATTAAAAGTTGTTCAGTATCCCAGTCGGTGGTTAACTGTTTTGCAACTTTATGAAGATTTTTATCTTCATGAGGTTTGTCTGATAATTCTTTGTTATAAATTCCTGCTAAAGTAAATGCTTCAGATTGATTGGGTGTCATTAATGTCAGACCTTTAAAATACAGTTTATGTCCCGGATGAGGATCAAGAGCAGTTATTATTCCTTTCTGTTTAGCAAGTGAAGATATTTTTGAAATCATTTCTGATGTTATTAACCCTTTGGCGTAATCTTCAAAAATAACAGCATCAATTTCATTTTTGTTGATCAGGTTGATTATTTTATTTGTCAAATCATCACGAAGTTCCTGAGATATTCTCTCTTTATCTTCATAATCAACCCTTACAAGCTGTTGGGAATCAGCCATAATTCTCTGTTTTTCAATTGTCAGGTAGTGTTGATCAATAATAATATTGTCTGAATTAATATTCTGTTCATTTATCAGTTGAAGAAGGAGTTGACCATTTTCCTGTTTTCCGATAACCCCGAAAGCGAATGCCTGCCCTCCTAATGAAACAATATTTCGCATCACATTGGCAGCTCCGCCTAAACAATAAGTTTTTTTATTCACATGCACTATGGGAACTGGAGCCTCAGGAGAGATTCTTGTTACTTTCCCCCATATATAAGCATCAAGCATAAGGTCGCCAATTATTGCTACTTTTTTATTCTTTATATTTTTAAAAACTTTAAGTAATTTTTCTTTATTCATTTCCAAAGTTTCTCTGCTTTAAATACTAAAAATTAACATTAAGTATTTTTTTACTTTCTTCTTTTTTATAATTTTTAACTGCCTTGGCTTCCAGTTTATCTGCCAAAAGATTAATATATTTTTTAGGATTTATAGAAAGTTTTTTTGAATAAGCACCACTGTATTTATCCCATGAGTCAACTATATTTTTTAGCTGATATAGATCTTTTCTGATAGTTCTTGCCTGATTCCAGTCCATTCTAGCACCATAACGCCTTAAATAAGCCGCCATATTATTTTCGCAGCCCATTAGCATCTCTTTCATACTTGATTCTAAATTTCCCTCTTTATTGATTTTCATATTACCGGTTTTTATCCTAAGTTCATCCATCGTTCTGTATATACCCTGTATTGTTGCGGCCAGATCAAGAGTTTTCTGGTGGTTTAGTTTATAAGGAAGCCATACCATAATTATAACTTCAAAAATAAGTAGTGCCGCAAGTAAAAAAACTGCAAGATATGACGAAAAACTTGCCTTCCAGCTTCTTTTAGCTATCTGCTGTAAAATATGGAATCTAAATTTAGCATCACCAATTGTTACAACATCAGCATCCTGTAAAACAGCCGGCCATTTTAGAACTTCTGCACCATTAATCTCGACGAAAGCAGAATTAGCAGCGACAAATCTATATTCAGATCCTCTATGGTATAGTTCGCAATGAAATGGTAACACCTCTCTTGAGTCTATTACTAAGTCGCAGTCATCTCCCGAACCTATCCTTATAGTACCTGTAAAAACTCTAGGTGGTATTGTTTCACTATCTTCTGTTTCAATTCTCTTTAAAACAAATGACATATAATAACCTCAAAATCTTTGGGAGAAAATTCAATAATTAATCTATTTTACTACATATTATATTTCAATGGCTGCCCATTTAGAAGTAATGAACAAAAAACTTTTATAAAACTAATACACGATTTTATTATTTTAAGGTAAGCCTGATGTAATTATTAAACAATTTTTAGTTATTCTTTTATATTATCCAGCGTTAGAAATATTGCCGAATATTATATTTTGGATAAAATGTATATATAATATGAATAATTAAATACATATTCTGACTTTGTACAAACAAACGGAAGTGTAATGTAAGGACTTTAAAATGAAGTTTACTTTAAAAAAGAACAAAACTGATAAAGTCAAAAGTGCTAACAATTCAACTAATTCTGAATCGGTTAAAAAAGAGAAAAAATTATTGAAACCCAGGATCTCCCGAAGCAAAAACAACTTAAATCATAATTTGATTTTTAAAATTATTTTCATTCTGATTTTTATTATTGCAATTATTTCAGTTGTAATGCTTACGCAGATTGTTCAAAAAGCAAAGCAAATCAACTCAAAAAATAAATTAATGGCAGAATACATAAACCGTAATTCATTTACCTTAGACAAAGGATCAGGAACTAAATTTTCCAGACAGTTAAGTATAGAAAATCTCTTAAAACAAAATGATCTAAATATTCTATTGAGAACTTTTAGCAAACAGGCTAAAGGGATTATTGATCAGCGTAATTTACTTTCTCTTACACTTAAGGAAAGTGCTGACAGCTTAATGCTTCCCAGGGAGTTTAAATCTTCTGAATTTGATAATTTATCAACTACTAAAAACAGTTGTGATGCATTACTGAAAATAATAAATAAAGTTAATATCAGAAATGATCAGTTAATGACAGCTATTATAAATATTTCTTCTGCAATTGGAGGAAAAATAGATATAAACAAATTTAAGAGTGATAATAAAAAATTAAACTCACTTTCTGTTACGATTAAATCTATTGCAGAAACAGCCCGCACCATAAATAACAAAATTACTGACTTAAACTCAAAATTAATAGAAAAAAATGCTAAAATTAAATCACTTGAAAAAACATCTTCAGGTGAAACAGTTAACGTTAGAGCTCTTCGTGAGATAATTAATACTCAACAAGATGAGATAGTAAAATTAAAAACGGAAGCTAATAATCTGAAAAGAACGTATAACCCGAACCTAGCTCAAGGAACAGAGTCTGCAGCTCATGAAAATAACAAAAAAATAAAAACTAAAAAAAGAACCAATTATCCAGAATTATATCATGAGCTCAAAGGTAAAGTTGTTGATTACAACTCCAAATGGGGATTTATAATAGTAGATCTTGGTACACACAATACTATAATTACTAATATTGACGGGAAAGAAAAACCTGTTATTGTACCAATGCCTAGGGATAAAGAAATTTACATCGTAAGAGGAAATAAATTTCTTGCAAAAGCAAAAATAGTAAATGTTTACAGTAAATACACTGTTGCCAATATCATTTTCCCTGCAACCGAGACAATAAAAGTTGGTGACAGCGTATTTTTCCCGGAAGAAGATAAATCTGCAACAACATCACAACCTGATATAGAAAAACCAGAAAAGGATAAAAAATAAATGAATATATTTAGCAAGCTTTTTAATATCTTAAAACTAATAGGCATATTATCGACCATAACATTAGTCTGTTCAGCCTGTAACCAAAGCCCTCAGGAGCGAAACGGCATCAGTTTGCTTCCACATAACAGGCCTACAGCAAGTGAATTGAGACCAACCATCGGCAATAGCCTAAGATATTAAGTATTTAAACTTAGAAATGAAGAATCAATAGTCAAATTTTAGCTAATTTTATATTTTCCTGAATAATAATTTATAAGATTATCTAGTACACTGGCAGGAACTTTTAAATTGCCTGTTCCTACACCCATTTCTATAGATGGTTGGTTAGTTCCATGAAAATCACTACCTCCCGATACAGGGATATCCAGCTCTTTCGCATATTTCAAAAGTTTTGTCTGTTGATTATATGAATATTCGGAATAATATGCCTCTATTCCATCCATTCCCATATTAGTTAACTCAATAATATCTGATTTTAGGTTTTTATATTTGCTTAATGATTTACTTCGATGCATTGAATGAGCCCAAAATGCAATTCCTCCAGCTTGATGTATTGCATCAATAGCAGTTCTTGGATCAGGAAGAATTCTCGGTTGATATCCACTTCCACCCCTTGCTAGACATGTACTGAAAACATCTTTAATAGTATTATAATAACCTTTTTCCACAAGAACCGAAGCAATATGAGGTCTTCCAATACTTTCTCCTTTTGCTACTTTTTCAATTTCGTTGATTGTTATATCTAAACCGTTTGAATTAAGTTTCTCAACAATATTAATATTTCGTTGATTTCTGTTTTTTCTGACTTCCTGTAGAAGATTATTTAAAGTATCATTTGAACTGGAAACCCAATAACCTAAAATGTGAATCTCCTTATAATTCCAGTTTGCCGCTATTTCTATGCCGGGAATTGCTATCACAGAAGATGATTCTGAATATTCCAAAAATTCATCTAATCCGTTAAGTGTATCATGATCAGTAAGCGCTACAGCTGATAATTTCTTTCCTTCTGAAATTTTAATAATTTCAGATGGAGTATAAGTTCCGTCTGATGCAGTACTATGTGTATGTAAGTCAATATATTTCATCAAATTATATCCAAAAGTTCTTTTGGTGAATTGATAATAAAATCAGGATTATGTTTTTCCAGAATATCTCTATGCGAATATCCCCAGCTTACTGCCACAGATTTAATTCCGGCTTTCTTTGCTGCATCAATATCTCTTGTTTCATCTCCTATATAATATATTCCATTATATTGAGCATTATCATTTTTTATTATTTTTCTTATAATATCTGCTTTTCCAAATAGCGACCTTTCCGTGTTAATTTGATCAAAAAAATCAATATTGAACTTTCGACAGAAATATTTTACATTCCCCTCAGAATTGGAAGTTAAAACTATTAATTTATTTTCTTTGTTTAGTTCGAATAGCATATCACTGACACCAGAAATCATATTAATTCTTTCGATTTCTGATTTTAACATTTTTCTTATTTTAGAAACAAAGGATGGTATTTTATAATACGGAATTGATAAGTTTTTAATAATCTGTTTAGAAGACATATTTCTTATTCGCTCTTCTTCAAAACTGCTTATATCTTTAATACCTAATGATTTATAATATTTTTTTATAATATCAACAACAACAGGATAACTGTCTGCGATTGTTCCATCAAAATCAAAGATATATAAATTCATAAATAAAATTAACCGGTTTTTTAGTGCACTGTATGCAACTTAAAGGCTTATCAAGTTAAAAGTTACAGGTTTTTTGAACATGAAAAACTTTCAACCTTATCACCTTAATAACTATACTATTAATTTGCTACTATATTAACAAGCCTTCCTGGCACACATATAACTTTTCTCACAGTTTTACCTTCAACCGCTTCGATAACATTATCATCTTGAAGCGCAATATCCTGCATTTCATCATTTGTGGCGTTAGGAGACATCATAATTCTTGCTTTTGGTTTACCAAGAACTTGAACTAATACTTCTACTTCTTCTTCTTTTAAATACTTTTCATCAAACTCAGGCCAGTTGCTATAAGTCAAATCTCCACTTGATTTTATAATTTCCCACATCTCTTCACAGATATGTGGTGCGTAAGGTGTTAGAAGCTTAATATAAATTTCAGCTACATATTTTGGAACCTGGTCAGTTTTACTGAATTCATTGATAAATACCATCATCTGGCTGATTGCAGTATTAAAATTTAAAGTTTCAGTATCTTCGGTTACTTTTCTAATTGTTGAATGCAGTATTGATAGCTGTTTTCTACTTAATTCAGCATCAGTAAAATTAAAATTATTTATCATCCTCCAAGATTTTTTAAGGAAACGGTAAACACCTTCAACTCCAGCAGTATTCCATGGTTTAGTGGCTTCAAGCGGTCCCATAAACATTTCATAAAGACGTAAACTGTCAGCTCCATATTCATTAACGATATCATCAGGATTTACAACATTTTTTAATGACTTTGACATTTTAGCTGGAAATTCTGTTAATTCTTCACAGGTTTCTTTGTGATAAAATTTACCTTTTTTATTTTCAACTTTATCTGAAGGAACAAGAACTCCGCGCTGATCTTTGTATGAAATTCCTAAAATAGTTCCCTGATTAATAAGTTTCTGAAAAGGCTCTTTTGTTGAAACATAGCCCAAATCATAAAGAACTTTGTGCCAAAAACGTGCATATAATAAATGAAGGACAGCATGCTCAGCACCACCGATATAGAGATCTACAGGCATCCAGTATTTTTCTTTCTCCTTATCCCATGCAACTTCATCGTTTATGGCATCAATATATCTTAAATAGTACCAGCATGAACCGGCCCATTGAGGCATAGTATTAGTTTCTCTGCGACCTTTTTTACCTGTTTTTGGATCAGTATAATTTAACCATTCACCTGCATTTGCCAGAGGAGACTCTCCAGTTCCTGAAGGTTTAAAATTATCAGTTTTCGGCAAAACTAAAGGTAATTCATTTTCAGGGACTAATTGCATTGAACCATCCTCCATGTGGATAACAGGAAATGGTTCGCCCCAGTATCTCTGCCTGCTGAACAGCCAATCTCTTATTTTGTAATTAACTGTGCCGTTTCCGATATTTTTAGACTCCAGCCAATCAATAGTTTTTCTTTTTGAATCTTTTACTTCAAGACCGTTAATATCAAGGCCATCACTGTTTGAAGAATGAACCATTTTTCCATTACCAGTCCAGCACTCTTTACCTTCCAGAATTTTATCAACATCGGCTCCTTCTGATTTTGCCTCTTTTTTATCTGGAGAAATAATACATTTTATCTTAATTTTAAACTTGCTGGCAAATTCAAAGTCCCTTGTATCATGACATGGAACTGCCATAATTGCTCCAGTTCCATAGCTGACCATAACATAATCTGCAATCCAAATCGGTATTTTTGTGTTATTAACAGGATTTATAGCATATGTTCCTGTAAATGCCCCGGTTTTATCTTTATTCAGACCTGTTCGTTCCAGTTCACTCATTTTAGCAGCATGCTCTATATAAGCGCTTACTTCATTTTTTTGGCTGTCAATAGTTATCTTATTTACTAAATGATGTTCAGGAGCTAAAACCATATAGGTAGCACCAAAAAGAGTATCAGGTCTGGTAGTATAAACTTCTATTTTTTCAGCGCAGTTTTCTACACTGAAATGTACATTTGCGCCTGTGGATTTGCCTATCCAGTTTCTCTGCATCTCCTTTAAACCTTCAGACCAGTCAAGATCATCCAACCCTTCGAGAAGCTCTTCAGCATATTCTGTTATTTTCAGCATCCACTGCCTCATAGGTTTTCTTACAACATCATGACTACCACGTTCACTTTTGCCGTCTATAACCTCTTCATTAGCAAGAACAGTTCCTAATGCTGGGCACCAATTTACAGGAACTTCATCAATATAAGCCAAACCTTTATTATAAAGCTGAATAAATATCCATTGTGTCCATTTATAGTATTTTTCGTCAGTAGTGTTTACTTCACGATCCCAATCATAACTAAAACCTAAAGATTTAAGCTGTCTTTTAAAATTTTCAATATTTTTTTTCGTTGTTACTGCAGGATGTGTACCTGTTTCAATAGCGTACTGCTCTGCGGGTAATCCAAAAGCATCCCATCCCATAGGATGCAGAACATTAAATCCGTTCATTCTTTTATATCTGCAGATTATATCTGTTGCAGTATAGCTTTCAGGATGACCGACATGCAATCCTGCCCCACTCGGGTACGGAAACATATCCAATGCATAATATTTAGGTTTATCTATACAGTCAGGAGTTTTGAATGTCCTATTCTTTTCCCAGTATTTCTGCCATTTTTTTTCTATATTTTTAAAATCATACTCTTTTTCTGACATAACAACTATTCCAAAATTTAATAAATATTAGTAAGTTAAATAAACGTATACAATACCACAAATATTCTGCTTGTTAACCTTATAACTGAAAATATTATACATAAACTTAAAACTGTTATTTGACAGGAAACTTTTTCTTTAAATAATCTATAACTGCTTTTCTTAGATGCACTTTACTGTTTCTGCCTTTGAGAGCAGCAAGTTTTTTCATTATTGGGAATTTACCTCTGGCTCCAGCCGCATAGTATGACGTTATAGCTAAAGTTATTTTTTTGTTTTTTTTCACTGGAATTCCCCAGGAATTAAATCCCTTGTATTTAGCTTTTTTATTTTTATATCCAATGATTTCATCAACTATACTATTAAACTCTTTAACTGATAAATGAAGAATAATAATACTGTCTTCATATTTAATAGAATTGTATATTGTTTTATATGTAACACTTCCTTTTAAATATTTCCTTGAATAACTTAAATTGTAAATTGCAGCATCAGATTTTGTACACTTTCCCATTATTTCAGCCACAAGTTTGTTAAAGTTAATTTTTCGATTTCCTGGAATAAAGGCAATTTTTTCAGATTTCTTCTCTTTTATTTTATTAAGTTGAACTTCCAGTTTTTTTGATAATAATGAATCAATGTTACATGAACCTACAGGCAGCAGTTCGGAAGTTATTGCTTTAGAATTATTTTTAATATTATACTTAACTGTTGTTTTAGATAAATACTCAGCTTTACTGCCAGGCTGTATATAATAAATATTATTTTTTAATACCTCTCCCGAATATAATTTATGTGTATGCCCTCCAATAATTATATCTATCTCCGGGTAATTTGATGCAATTGCCTTGATTCCCTGCTTATAATCGAACTTATATGAACCATATAAGCCGCTATGTATAGCTAAAACAATTAAATCAGGAGAAGTTTTAATTACTTTGGACAGGACAGTGCTTAAGATTTCATTTGTCTCTTTTATATTGAAAGAATCTTTTTCAGTATGATACATCCAGTGATCTATAAAAGGGAACGTTAATCCAATAACTGCAATTTTTAAACCGTTTTTTATATATATTTTCCAATCATACAGTTTTTTGGGACGTTCGTTTTTAAGTTCTAAATTTGCTGCTAATGAATCTGCGTTAAGATTATTTATTACACCAGTTAAAACTCTAGTCCCGTATTCTAAATCATGATTTCCAGGGACAAAAACTTCATAACTTAAATAATTTAATATTTTTTTTATAATTTCCCCTTTTGACAGTGTTGATTCAATTGAACCATGTAATGTGTCTCCGCAATCAATGATAAGGCATTTATTAATTCCACCTGATATATTAATTTCTTTTTTAAGCAGGGTGGCGAGTTTCAGCAAGCCTCCTTTTTTGCTTAACAGATTTCCATGAATATCACTGGTAGCATAGATTGTTATTTCTCTTGTATTATTTGAGTTAGCATTTAGTTCAGCATTGAAATAAGCAGAAATACAAAGTATTAGTAATAATATATGTATATATTTTTTATGCATACTAAACAGTTTAGCATGTTTTTTAATAATGAATCTTATTGATATCAATATTATTTTATAAAATATTTCTGCTTAAGAATTGAAAAATGAATAATAAGAACAATATTATTCGGTTCTTATTGCAGTCAAATAATCAATTTTTATATATAAGATAACAGGAGTAAATAAAATGTCTCGTCATCCAAGTTTAAAAGGAAGTACAAAAATAATTCAAAAAAGAAATGTACTAAAAAGATTTGAAAGAATTGATCTTCTACAGAAGAAAGAGTTATGGAAAGAAGGCGATAAAGTTTTAGGTCTTCCTAAAACTAAAGTTGAACAGTAAAGTTCAATTCATAACAGTTTCAGATTTACAACCTCACATTTTAGTGAGGTTTTTTTTGTAATAAATTTTTAACAATAAACAACGGTCCTCTCGGCAACATCCATTTTATAAACTTTTTATAAGAACTGCCAGGAAGAGATAAATTCAGAAATTCTTCTACTATTTCATCGTTTTTTGTAAATATATCAAAACACACTCCAGGCACTGCATGCATAATTCTAGACAAAATTAATGAATAATGCAGATTACTGCCAAATTCTGAATTTATTATTGAATAATAATTATTTAGCTTATTTTTGTTATTTGTTTTCAAAATGTCCGATATAATATCAGAAGCAATTTGACCTGATTTTATTGCATAGGCAATACCTTCTCCAGTAAAAGTATCAATAAATCCTCCCGCATCGCCTACTAAAATAACTTTTGAGGAAATTAAAGTGCGTTTTATACCTCCTGCAGGAATTAAATGCCCATTAAACTTATAATTACCTTTAAAATTTCTCTGACTCAAAAATTCTGATAATATTTTCTTGGGATGTTTAATATCTTTTGCAATTCCGCCAATTCCCACAGAGAAAAAATTATCATGCGGGAAAACCCAGCCATATCCCAAGTTTGCAATTCCAAAATGAATTTCTATTGCATCTTTTATATACTTATTTATATTTTTATTGCTATCTTCAATTTCAGTTACAACACAAATTCCATATTCGTTTTTCTTATCTCTTTTGCGAACTTTATATTTTAGATTCCCGACAGCTCCTTCTGCTATAATTAAATATTTAGAAATATACTTATCTTTATCGGTTATAACTTCGATCCTCTCAGATTTTTCTATGTAATTAATTACTTTTTCTTCCTGCTTAACTGTAATTCCAGTTTTTAATGCTTCATCAAGCAAATAATTATCAAATACACTTCTAGTAGTTAAAGATGCTAAGCAATGATCTTTATATTTTTCAATAATATTATCTTTATAATATATTTTTGTCCCTAAAATATTTCTATTAAACACTTTATCAGGTAGTTTAAAATCCAAATATGATTTAGCACGCTCTGAAATAGCTCCTCCACACGGCTTATATCGTGGAAATTTTTCTTTTTCAATTACTAAAGTGTTCAATCCTAATTTACCGGCTCTCCTTGCTGCTGAAGAACCTGACGGCCCTGCTCCGATTATAATTAAATCATACATAATAAATAAAAATTTGTAATAAAAATTAGCACTGTTGTTCATTATATTAGACTGGTTTATCTTATGCAATTACAAATAATTATTTGTAAAGCTAGATCATATAAATATAATTTCTTTATCGTTATTAACTTTTAGGAAATTTTGATTATGAAAACTATATCTGTTAAACAAATGCAGGAATTGGACAGACTTTCAATTGAAGAAGCAGGCATTAAAGGGCAAATATTAATGGAAAGATCCGGAATAGGAGCCGGAGTAAAAATATTAAAATTTATTAAAAGATATAATAGTAAACATATAAAAAGATTTATTCTATTAGCAGGTAAAGGCAATAATGGCGGCGATGCATATGTCATTGCGGACTTTTTATCAAAAAATACTGATAAAGAGATAATAATTTACAGCATATGCAATTTATCAGAACTCAAAGGGGATGCAAAATATCATTCTCAAATAATTCCCGAAAGTGTCAAAGTAAGAGTTAAAGAATACCTAAGCGATAATGTTTTTACAAAAGGAGATATTCTTATAGATGCACTTCTCGGTACTGGATTTAACGGCCGCTTGAGAGAACCTTATAATAATTGGATTAACATAATAAATAAATCTGGCTGTCCAGTTATATCTATTGATATTCCCTCAGGGCTTAACGGAAATACAGGAGAAGTTCTGGATGAAGCTGTAATTGCAGATTATACCATTACAATGTGCCTTCCTAAATATGGTTTACTGATTAATAACGGCCCCCATCACTGCGGATTGATTGACGCTGTTGAAATTGGGACACCGCAGTACTATATCGATAGAACTAATAGTAGTTTATCTTTTTTCACTGAATCAGATGCCTATAAATTAATTGACAGGCTTCCGGCCAACTGTCATAAAAAAACATTTGGAAGCGTATTGGTAATAGGGGGGAGCAAATTATACCCTGGTGCTCCTTTTCTGGCGGGAACAGCTGCCCTGAAATCCGGCGCCGGTCTTGTAACTATTGCAATTCCGCAATCGATTGATACTGTCTCCAATTACGAGCATTCTTTAATTTTGAGAAAAATATATGATGATGGCAAAGGGGTTTTCTCTGCATCGTCGATAGATGAGTTAAAAGAATTGATTAATCAACACGATACTATAATTTTAGGACCAGGTATTTCAACAAATAAAGAATGTGCAGATGTTATTAAAGAGGTCCTTAACATTGATAAAAAAATAATTATCGATGCAGATGCTCTAAATTTCATTTCCAAAAACCTGAATATCATTAGTAAAAATGATAAATATATTTACACACCTCACCCTGGCGAAGCAAAAAGAATCATAGACGGATTGAATATTGACAAAAAATCTATCCTCTGCAGAATTAATCAGTGTGAACAATTATCAAAAAAATTAAATGGAACTGTAATACTTAAAGGCAACAAAACAGTTATATCAAAAGATAATAATATTACATCAATAAACGGTTCCGGCTGTCAGGCTCTTGCTACTGCCGGAAGCGGAGATGTTTTAACTGGTATTTTAGCCGCTAATTATGCAATGATAAGTAACTCTTTTGAAGCATCATGTTTATCTGTTTTTATTCATGGCAAAGCAGGAGAAATAGGTCAAATCAAAAATGGTTCCAGGGGGCTTACATCAGATAATTTAATTAATTATATACCTGAAGCTTTAAAAGAAATTTCACCGTTTGCTTAATTTAATAAATTTATTTTCGATTTATTTTAGCTTTTATAGCTCTGTATTTTCTTATTAAAGCTGTAATTAGAACTAAAATTATTATAGCAAGAACAATCCATAGGTCAGCTTTTTTATTCCCGGTAATATTATGTTCTATAAAATTACCGAGAGAATATCCTAAAACAGCTAGAAAGACTGTTGTTATGGCAACACTTACAGCATCGTAGATTAAAAATTTCAGTTTATCATATTTTAAAATTCCTATTATTACAGGAGCCATTATCCTGCATCCTGGGAAAAAACGAAAAAGAAGAATTACCATAAATGGGTGCCTTGAAAACATTTTACTTATTTTTGCCACTTTTGTTTCTTTACCGGATTTATTAAATATTTTTATATGTCCTTTAAAGAAAGTAATTCCTATATAAAAAAAAAGTTGATTAGCTAAAAATGTACCTATAAATGAAGCAATTATTACTGTTGAAATTGATAACTCTCCATGGTGGGCAATAATACCAGCAATAAAAACAACAACTTTACCTTCTATAGCTACACCTAAAACAATAGCTATATAACCATATGTGCTGATAATTGCGCTTATATCTGTCATAAAAAAATAATTCTAAACTAATGAATGAATAAAGATAAAATAAAAATTACAACCATTGCAGCACTTCCTTCAAGCAAAGTCGCTATTGAAAAAACCCTGTACGACAGGGAAGCCTCCATATTCGAAAATTGAGTTACAACCCAGAAATAAGAATCATTTGCATGAGAAAAAGTCATAGCTCCTGCTCCTATAGCAGCAACAACCAATATTGGGCTTAAACCTAAGGTAGCAATTAAAGGGCTCATAATTGATGCAGCAGTTAGTAATGCAACAGTAGAAGATCCCTGTGCTGTTTTTAAAGCTGCTGCAATTATAAATGGTAAAAATATTCCGATATTCCATGTTGATAATGTAGTACCAAGAAAATCTCCGATTGGAGAAGCTTTCAAAATTTGCCCAAAAGCCCCTCCTGCTCCTGTTATGGCAATTATTAAAGCTGCGCGTTTTACTCCTTCAGTAAACCACTCATTTACAGCTGTTTTTAGCAATTTTTTCTTAACTAAAGTAAGTGAGACAAAAACACCTACAATTAATGCATTACCAGGATCACCAAAAAAATTCAATATTTTTACATATTCTCCTCTAGGTAAGAGGTGTAATTTAGGATTAGTTAATGAAGATGCCAGTATTAGCAAAATGGGGATAAAAATTGGTAAAAAAGATTTAAAAGGCGATGGTAATGTTCCAATTTTTTCTTTAGCTTCAATATCTTTATCGTCTATATTTGGTTCAACATAATATTTTTTTGCAAAAAATGTTGCCCACAAAAAACCTGTAAGCATAGCAAAAATAGCAATAAAACCACCAATCAATATAAGTTCACCAACATTAGCTCCAATTATTTGTGCTGCAGCTATAGGTCCAGTTGCTGGAGGTATTAAACAATGACTTGCAAAAAGTCCTGTTGCAAGAGAAACTGACGTTACTGTAATAGATAGCTTTGATTTTTTAGCTAATGATTTATTAATAGAATTTAAAATTACGAAACCTGAATCGCAAAAAACAGCTATTGAAGTTATGTATCCGGCAATGCTAAGAGCCAGGTTAGGAAATTTTTTACTCACTAATTTCAATATAAAATTAGTCATTGAATACGCAGCACCTGTTTTTTCCAAAATTGTTCCCATTATTGTCCCGGCAATAATAACAATTCCAATATATCCAAGCGTATTTCCAAATCCTTTATGAATATTATTTATAACTGATTCAAATGGCATCCTAACCATTGCTGCATAAAGTATGCATGCTAATATTAAAACAATAAAGGCATTCATTTTTATTTTAGCAGTAAGAAAAATGATAAAAACAACAGAAATTAATAAGGCAATTAATGACAATGCTCCGGGTGACATACTATACTCCTTTATTAAAATATTGCCTAGGCTCACATCCTAAAACATTATACTCATAAAGTTGACGTTAGGTAAAGAAGGAAATTAAAAATATAATAAAAAAAACCACACTAAAAAGTGTGGTTTTATAAATTCAAATTATAAACAGGTATTATTTGCTTTCAAACATTTCACGAATACGTTTACCTGTTGTTTCAAGAAGATGTTCTCCCAAAGCTTTACGTTTAGCCAGTAAATTAGGAGCTCCATTCTTACTTTCTTCCAGCCATTTTTTGGCAAACTCACCACTCTCAATACGTTTGAGTGATTCTTTCATGCGTTCTTTAACATCTTTAGTAATAATCCTTGGACCATTATCATATTCGCCCCATTCTGCTGTATTTGATATAACTGCATTCATTTTCTGAATGCCGCCTTCATAAATAAGGTCAACAATAAGTTTCAGTTCATGTACGCATTCAAAATAGGCCATCTCTGGAGGATAACCTGCTTCTGTCAATACCTCAAAACCTGCAATCATTAAATCAACACAACCGCCACAGAGAACATTCTGTTCTCCAAACAGGTCTTCATAAGTTTCCTGTTCAAATGTACACTCAAGACACCCTGCACGTGTAAATCCCATAGCTTTGGCCATTGCAAGAGCTATAGCATTAGCTTTTCCGCTTGGATTCTGATTTACTGCAATT
>PVBE012098524.1_pt1 | contig 20987 bp, 17 predicted proteins | sample 1631181 | NCBI WGS metagenome assembly PVBE01 (sample SAMN08397723, study PRJNA350692) | Marine metagenome, whole genome shotgun sequencing project. | isolation source: water | place: Pacific Ocean | collected 2012-04 | reverse complement strand
ATAATTGCTAATGCGCCATACTCATTAGCTGCAGCAAGTGTAACGTCAAACGGAAGAACTTGATCCGAAAACCAAGAAATCTTTGGTGATGCTACAGTCCCGAGTGTTCCAGGTCCAGTCAGGGTTGTCGCTTGCAGCTCTGTGCTGCTAGCTGTTCCTGCTGTACTTTGTAGGCCAGTGGTCTCTGCAATATTGCCACTACCTGCACTTGGTTCTTCTTCATCTTTGTCTAGATACGGCTTATACGCATCTACGACTGGAGTGTCTGCTGAAGCAACACTTCCAAAATGACCTAAAAATGCATGTCTATCGAACATTAAAAAAATCAATGTTCCAGCAATGCCTCTTTTGCCACGAGAATAAGCTCTGCAATCTGCAGACCCCATTGTATATAGCGGTGCCTTCTCTCGACTAACACTATAGGAGATTGCTTGCAGCTCTCCAATAACAGTATTTCCAAAAACTGCTTTAATGTCTACACCGGAAAAGCTATTATAGCCTTTTTTATTCTGGCCTGCGCCTCTAATTTTACTCATTATAGTTTACCTCCTATTAAGATGCCGAGAGACCTACAACAATTGTCACTTGTCGTAGCTCAAACGCTGGAATAATTTTTAACTGAACCGTTGCTTCACCCAAAACTTTTTGTTCAGGAGTCATGAGGACCTGGTAATCATAACCAGAAATTCCTCCTCTATCCTGAATGCTTTTGAGCTTAGATCCAATTGCTGTGTCTAGGGCAGCAGTTTCTGCAGAAGTCATTCCTTCTCCAAGAAATGGTTCTGCTACTCCTCTGACACCATCAACACATTCTTCAACTTGTCTCATAGTTGAAAGCCTTCTGTAGTCAGAAGACTGAAGTGCAGCTGTTGGTCCGTCAGTAATAACGGCAGCTCTAGTTGCTTTATTGATCAAGCCAACATAACGTTGACCAGCTAGCAAGTCAAAACTAGGAGCAGCAACTGTTCCTAAGACAGTTAGAAATCCTTGTAATGACTTATTTGTAGGGGCACTCTGTGGAGACAAAGTGCTAACAAATCCTGCATATGTTGCTGCGGCACTTGATTGCCAGCCAGAGCCAGTTCCAACAGTTGCCCAAGAAGACATAACACTGAGATATTTACCAATATCAACAAGTTCTCCATTGGCGTCTTTTAGTTCATTACCATCTAAGAAGCATCTCTTAGCGGTTGAAACTTCATCTGCAGCAAAAAAGCCACCACCTACAGCTCCAAGCCTATAGGCTGCTGTTGTCGCGCTTCCTGCTCTACCTGCCATAAATTTATTGCCCAAAAGACCACTTCCATTAACCTGGATAGTTCCATCACCATTGGTGTCTTGTGGAACTTCTCCCACCCAATTAGCTTGAGTTGGCAAGGTTATGAAATCTGGTTCATCGGAAAGATTAAGCGGAGGGTTAACTCCAATAAAGCCTAATCGCATATCAATAATAGAACTGCCTCTATGACAAAATTCTGCTAATTGATAAGCAAAATTTACTTCATGAAAACTAGTGATAGTTAAGGTAGTCCGATCAATGTTGGGGCCTCTTGTATTATCATACTCTCCATTTGGACTTACAGTTGCAGTTGAATCTGCATCATAAGCTGGGCTAACCACATTATTTGGAAACCACCAAGCAAATTCCCAAGTGCCGTTAATTTTCTCAGCATAGAATAAGCCCAAGGTGTCCTTATCAGTCGTTGTATCAATAGTTTCTGATTCAGAACTAGTTAAATCCATGCAGTTCGCATCATCAAGATAGACTCCATAAGGAACCACATAGTCTACTGGTTGGTCATACATCGCGTCATATGCTTTGAATAACTCTTCATATTTCTCTCTTTTGCCTGAATCTTTAGTTCCGACACTCCACAAGCGCATGTTGGTTGCCCCTCCACGCGCTGCTTCTTTGCAAGCTCTACCTAGACTGCCTTCTTCGGATATCCCAAATAGGGCTTGGGCATCACTGGGGCTATCTACTGTAAACGGATAGACAATGTCATTGCCATTCGCGTCAACGGTCGCTTCAGTTGTGCCTAAAATTAAAAAAATCGGATCACCGGGGGATGGGACTGCTGTTAGCTGACCATCAAGAACGTCTAGAAAGACACCCGGTAAATTCGTATATTTTGTTGCCATAATTCACTTCCTCCTCGATTATGTTTCTGTTGTTAAGTTTACCAAGATTTGTTCGAGTTTTTTCTCCTCGAATACACGTATTTTTTCAGTTCTTACAAAATAATTCAGAGGACGACCATACCACTTGTTGTTGTCAACAGTTACAGTTTGGTCCTCTCCCCTTCCCCAAAATAAAACTCGACTTACACCTTGTAGCCTAAACCACCAAGTGTAGTCTTCCATAAAGTCTTCAAACCAGCATGCCCTAGAATTTGCTTGTTTATTTGTTTTTGCCCAGCATGTAAAACGAACAAGGTTATCATACCAGTAACCAGTTACAGCAAATTTGTAATCTGGATTTTCTGGATCTTGTCCTTTCTCTCTCAAGATGGGCCTCAGGTTTTTAATTTCTCCCGAAAAGGGAGTCCCTTGACTAAAGGCTCCTGGTTCTCTCCGCATTAAACGGAATGTAATCGTTTCTGTTTCGCTTTCTAGATCTGGATCCTCTTCGGTAAAAGTTACCTGATAAGGAAGAGGTGTCCCTGCTCTAGCCTCGTAATCCTGTATTCCTCTAAAAATCAACTCATAGAATTCAACCAAAGACTTTGCTTGGCCAATAGTCCTATCTGTTGGAGGCATAATTTTTGAAAAGTTATTATCAAAAATTTCACGGACTTCAATTCTATTAGTATAGGTTTCTTCCTCTCCAGTTAATATGTCTTCTAGTATACTGGTCATAGCTCAACACCGTTAAGAAATTTTCTTTTTTCTTCATAACAATCTAATTTCCAATACTCTAATCGACCATTGTCAGCTCTATAATCTACAGCTGCCACAACTCGATATAGTGCTCTTCTTCTAAAGGGAGTATCGACCTTTCCTTCTTTATCTAAAAGTAATTCTACTATTCTATCTTTTGCAGTAATATCAACTTTTGACTTACAAAAGAAAACAGACATTGAACTATTTTGTAACCCAGGAGCTTCTACCACTTCTCTATATACGTTCCCCACATCGCTTCTTAGTAAAACCTTGTAGGCTTTAATGTAGGTTTCATCCCAGAGGTATCCCTCTCCATGGCAAACAGGACAAAAGAAATCCTTATCTGGTTCTTTTGTTACGGGATCAACACATCCACATTTAATTAATTTGCCATTAGCATTTAATCTCATTTTCCTGAGAAGAGCTTCTTGTCCTTTTGCTATTTCTGGATAGTGTCCCTCAAGAGTATTCTTTAACTCTTTACGCATATCTGGCTCTGTTGAGCCACTAGAAGGATAGAGAGGTCTACTGGACATTACCACCACCTCTTCTTATGTGTTTTTAAACTACGTCTTCCTGTGATTGTTTTCGTTGAGCTATTAGCTATGGGCTTCTTATTGGTTCCAGTCCCTTCCCACATCCTATCAAAGGTAGGCTTGTCTGTATCCCTAGAGCCCTTTACGACCATTCTAGGTCCTCTGATTGCTTGGGCTCCACCACCAGCCATCAGCTGGTCACCCCATTTACGCATCATGTCTTGAAGATATTCAAGCGTGTCCTTGTGCGATTGTGTATCATAAGTGACTGATAAATCTCCAAGGGTTTTCGATTTTAATAAATTGCCACCAACATTGCTTACTAGTCTAAAAGCAGAAGCAGCAGTGACGTACTCTCTTCTTGCATGTTTGAATAATTCAGAATTTATTTCTGTAGGTGAGAAGGATAAGGCATCTGCTTCTACACTGGCTTCTAGGATAGCCATGGCGCTTGTAAGGTCTTTGATTTCCGTAACAAGACTACCGACCTCTAGTTTAACTTTATTAACGCTTGTATAGTAAGGAGATAAGTCTGTGAAAAACTCCAACTCTATAGCCTCTGAAAAAGTCTCTCCAGAGGTGGAAGCAATTCCAGGAGAGAGAGTAACTGTAACTAGATTATTTTTAAATAACTGAGGGCCTTCAAATGAAACAACTTCTGAAGTTCCTGCAGTAATAGAAAAAGTTAACGTAGCTGTTAACCCAGGCTGACAAGTTAAGTCTCCTACCCACTTGTCACTCCAATCCCCAACAGGAGTGCACGGAGAGGTATACTGATATTCGTATACTCCTTCCCCCAGATATATAGGATCAAACCCAGCTGCATCAACTGCATTGGCGTTATCAGAAGTATCGGCTCCTGGTTGAAAAATGAATACCTTGACATTCTGAGCTTCTGAAGCAATGCCCAAGTCATCTTTAAATTGAATACGGAGACTTATCAGATCTCCAGCAGTAACAGTTCTTGCCACTGTAACCTCCTAATAAGGTAGGACTATCTATCCTTTCTCTCTAAAAATACCCGTATTACAGGAAGTTAGATTTTTATTGTTAGCGTTTTTCCACTAACAACGAGCTGCTTAGCAAGCTTTCCTTTTGCTGTTGCAACTAAATTAGGGTGGTCTGAGGCCACCGAAGTTTCGACAACAACTCTACTCTGAGTAACCGTTGTGGCATCCAGATCTTTATCGAAATTAATAATTATTTCCGATAAGTCTAAAGGATTATTGATGCTAAAATCAACAGGACTCGTAGAGAGAACCTTCACTCCTGTTCCATCTGAAGATGTGACAGCACTAGCAGACAGCCCAGAAGACAATATAGATGAAGAAACTGAAGCGGGTAATTGCTCAATAGAGCCAGATCCGCTTTCAAATGAAAAACCAACATATCCTGGCCAATTTGTTCCAGTCCCATCCAGTGTTTCCACGACGTGTACTGTGTAAGTGATTAGAGGATACATTGGTTGTGTTGGTGTGAAAATCAACTTAGTCCTTGCTTCTGCATTTTCTGAAGCAACCTCTGTTCCATTGGAATCAACAATCTTGAATTCAAAAGAACCCTGAACGATCCCACGATAACCTGGAGACTTTAAGAAATTATCCAGATCGCCTTGAGATACGTTCACAGGATCTTTTAGTTCTAATAACCCTGGTCCAATCCACTGATCAGTATCTGGACCCTCTATAAAGAAATCCTCTTTAAGTCGGCCAGTGTCCATAATCCTATCAAATGTAACAGTTACAGTTGAAGCCAAGGGGACTCCAACATCTCCGTTTGCAGGAGTATAGTCTGTGATAATCTCTGGTAGGGTTGTTGCCATAAATTCTATTCCTTATCAGGTAGAGTGAACTCCACTTCTTCCTCTTCTAATTCTAGCACATCAGGCAAATCATCCAAGAAAGTTTGGGTATCTAATTCCTGTTTTTCTGAATTATTCTGCATAGATTTAAGCTTTTCAGCTACTTGTTCTGTGTGAGTTAGGTACAACCCATCCAGAAAAGCATTCACGGTTTTTCTATTCTTCCCGTTCTTTTCTAATTCCATTATTTTTCTAAGGTCGCTAACGTTAAGTCCTGAGACTTCCTTCTTGATAGTGTTAACTCTCTTACTCAGTATTTTTTTAAGTTCTACATCTTTCTCATTTACGACTGGAACTTTAGCTACAGGAGCTGTCTCCTCAACTTTTAACTTGTCATATAGAACATCCAAATCCCCGGTTGCTGATAAGACTCCCTTGCGAATATTAAACATTACTTGTAATGCCTCTTTCTTGCTAAGTGAATCTACATCAATAGGGACAGGTCCTGGATTCTCTGATGTAAGAGAAATAGAACCAATGAACAACATTGAATGTCTTTCTAAATTTGCCAAACTAACTTCCATAATAATTCCTTTCTTTATAAAAAAAGAGGGGGCATTGCGCCCCCTCTAGACAGAGCTATACTGCCTTTAATCTAATAAATTAAATTAAAGAACAGAACCAGTTGGGTCATCAGAGAAATCTCTAATAGCACCACCAGCACCAATATCAATTGTAGTCTGAGCAGGAAGCACCATTTCATTGGCGACAACATGCACATTCTTCAATGTGGCGATAGCCTTGCCCTCATTTAGAATACCAATACCATACCGCTCGCGGAGCTTAATCTTGCGAATATCTACACGCGGATCATCAAATTCCTCAGTGGTTACTTCTTCATCAACGATGAGAACACCGAGTTCAGCTGAATCAAACATATAAATATCAGTAAGCTTACGTCTAGGATCATAGGGTACAAATGGACTAACAATAATCCTAAAAGGAATATTCATATAGCCGGGTAAAATAGGAGCAGTGCTAAGCGTCTGGGGATAAGCGCTTAGGGGACTAGCAGCAGCTCCTGCTGCATTACCTCCTGGAGTAATGTCTTGTCCTGCAGACATACCGAGACCACCCTGAGAACTATTGTCCCACGGGGCTCTTTCTGCAGCACTGCCGGACCAGCCAGCAAACATGCCTCCACCATTATTACCTAAGACAAAGGAACGTAAGGTGGCATCCTTAACGAACATCGTCCAAGTTAATGGATGCATCAATAAAGTATTCGGAGTGAAACCCTGAGTAATAACTTGTGCATAAGCATCAAAGATATCATCCATGGTTACCGAACCGTTACCAGCACCAGCCATATCCCGGCCTGTGGTAACACCTTTAAGAGATGCGGTTGGGTTAACATTGTCGAAACAAGTTACACCCATACTACGAATGAAGTTAAAAATCTTAACTTCTTTGTGTCGAGCTAAAGCACGACCAGCTGCGCGGAGATGCATACCGATTACATCAAATTGAGAATAACGAATCATTTCGTCAGTGACCTTAACGGCAACACCGGACTTCCCAATACTAGCTGTAACGGTAGCTCCACCCATCTGGAGGCTACGCTCTGGATATTCTTGACCTTCCGCAATGTCGGCAGCCACCATGGCTCCAACAGCTGGGAAAGTAATAGTTTGTCCATAAGAATAATTAATTCTTTGGAGTAGGCTTGTACCTACTAAGAGAGGCTCTGCAGCTTCCTTTACGATATTGCTAATAACCTTAGGCATTAACATTGGCGCATTGGGAACAGAGAGAGCATCATTTAATTTTACACGCTGTCCATCCTGAAGATTTCCGTTATTTTTCCAGAGATATTCAAATTGTTTTGCGTCTTTGATTTCAATTGTCATCTTTCAATTCCTCCTTATCGCGATACCAGGTTGATGCGAACAACTAAGTCAGCAGCACCTGCGTAATGGACTTTATCTGATACGCCACCGGTTGCAGAACCTGGCATTTGATCCATTTGACCAGCGTAGCCTGGAGAGCTACCACTTGCATCAGTGCCTAAAGGTGGATTGTATGCGGTCTTGACCATGCCAAGAGCGTCTTTATCTGCATTTTCTACTTCAATAACCTGACCAACAATGTCTCTAAAGTCGACATTGCCTGCAGCTACATAGTTTGAATCAGCATCAGTGACAACGAAGTCACCAGCCTTCAAGTTACCTGAAGCAGCAGCAAATACACTGGCTCCTGTAACAGCTGTGCCATAGTGAAAGTAAGCAATCTTAAGGGATGGTGTCCCGTTAATAGCTGCAGTGGCAAAAACACTAACTACACCAGTAGCTAAGTCAATGTGCCAATCGCCCAAAGACAGAACTTCTGCTACAGTATCTTTTTGAACTAGAAAGTTACCTGTAGCAGCTGCACCGCTAAAGGTAATTGGAGTTCTTACTGTATTAGATGCCAGAGGCAATAGTGGTTCCGCCCCGGCATTGGCGGAATCTGACATTAAAGCAGGAGCTGCAAAAGTACTCACATTACCTACATGAGTTTCAGCTCCAGCATCTTCAGCTACCTGGGATGCGGGAACCAAAGGTAGCTCCAATACGTAGTCACATAAGATTGCAACTCTGTGTTGAAGATTGTGGTTATGCTGACGATAAGCAGAAGGATTAAATCCGTCATCTAGTGATGAACCATCTCCTGCCCACTGCCAATAAGCATATGGGGCAACCCCCACTGGCTTACTAACTGCCATTGCCTCGCCTGTTCTTCCCATGAAGTTGGCAACAGATCCGGCTGCATGAACTACTGCAGCTGCTACAGGATTCCCTGTAGCAACGTCAATTGTTCCTGCTGCTACATCATTTGCGGTGTAAGTTACACCTTGTGTAGCATATTGTGCGGGACATACTCTCCCGTCATTGTCGAATGCAAGCACTTTACCCGGCATGACCACAAAATATTCTTCGTAATATTTATCAAAGAATTGGACAGGGAGCCAAGCTGCTGGCTTGAATTCCCCATGTGGTCGAACACCTTCGGAGTGCTCTACGACTGGAATCATATTTCCAACATGATCCCAAGATTTGTGTGTAGGCGAATATCGCCCTAAACTATCAAAACCCATAAGTTTCTCCTCCGTTTTTAATTATGTTCTTTCTCTGGAAGCTTTCCTTCTGCTCTCATTTGAGAGAGATAGGATTCAGCCGCTGCCTCACTCTTACCTAACCTTAAGTACATATAGTGCTCTTCAATTTTAGCAAGATCTTCCACAGATACGTTAAATTGCCCAGTCTCCTGGACACCAATTGGATCCTCTACAGTTTCTGTAGGGATACGCGATAGGCCGTCAGTTAGTTTATCAGTAATCTTTTCTAAGCTTACTGAGCCAACGATCCTATTCAATTCAGAATCCAAACTGGAATCTGTAAATTCAGTATAATCTCTTTCCTTAACTTCTTTCTCTTCTAGATTAACTAGTGTTGATAGATAATTCTCTTTCACCTTGCGGAGACTAGAGATATCTTCGATACGAGCATCTTGAAGAGCTTCCATGTCTTGGAATAAAGAATTGTACTCCTTACGGATTGCAGCGAGTTGATCTCTAAGATCTCCTGCTACAATTTCCAGTTTTTCAATTTCTTGCATAAGCTGTCCTTCTGAATCGGAAACTAATCCATTTTCATTAAACGCATCTTGCAGGAATTCTGCACCAACAACAGTTGATAGTTTTGCTACCAATTGTTTCAACGTGCTCTTATCCTCAATTAGGACCTCGACGCTATCGTCTACGTGAAAGTTCTCTTGTTCGAAAACTTGAAGTAGCTGACTCATTACGTCAGCTCTACTGATCTTTTGATCCTCAACAGTAAGTTTATCTTCTACACTTAGGGTAAAACCCAAGGCTTTCGCTTTGCGTTTTGCAGTGGCAAGCATCTTCTCTGTCGCTTCTTCGTTATACTTATCAAGTAAACGAATAACTGCTAGTGCATGCGCACCGTCAGTAACAGGGAAAGAACGAAGAGGGCCACAAAAAGTTGATTTTGCTAACTTGTTTCTCTGCTCAGCAGAGAGTTTAGCATCCTTAACTTCTTCTGGAAGCTCCCCATTTTTAATTGCTTGTTCCACTTCTTCCCAAACATAGTCATAAAGCTTCTGTTCATTCTCATCAGTTGGTTTGATTCCATCAAGAATCTTTGCTGTTAAATCCTCAAATGACCCATCAGTAATTTCATTGACTTCTTCAGAAGAAACTGCAGTTTCCAAATCTTCTACAAGATTATCTGTTACTTGCACTTCCTCTGTAGAAGCCTCCTCTACTGTAGGATCACTTGCTACCATGGTATCTTCCACGGTAGAAGTTTCAACTTGGGGATCAACAGTGGCCGAATCTTTGATGTCTACAGGTAATTGCTCTGACACTGCTTGTTTCTCCTTGTCTTTGGAATCGTATTGAGGAAAACTTAGTTTTACCTCGTAAAGACGCCCCTCATAATCATTTGCAATTTCAATTTGATCTTGCAAACCATTATAATTTAACACAAACTCTTTAGAGTGTTTATCTGCGGGGACATTTACAAATGAATATTCGTCATATACCAGCTCTCCAGCAATAATAAAACATTTTGCTGAGTCATATACCGCACCTGGCTTGTGATCGCAAGGACCTTCTTTGGTCCAATCCGATTTACAGATAGAACAAACGGCCTTATCAGTACTAGCTCCAATGGATCCAGTAATGTATCGACCGTCTAATAGTTTTTCAACTGCATTTTTATCTGTAATATTAGCCACTAATTCTATGTGACCTAATCCCCGATAAGTATTATCAGAAAGAAGGCTATCGGTAAATATGCTTGATACAATATCGACTTGCATGCCAAAAGGCATTCGGTTGTTTACAAAATCATTTATAAGGGTGTCTGTGATAGTTCCTACTTCTTCTCCGTACTTGTTTTTTACAAGCATCCCATTGTAATGTTCTCCTACACCATGTGAAGTGTCCTTATAGCTAGCAGCTACAATCCTTCCAACTGGATCTTTATGATCCTCATGATGAAGTAAAACTGGTTTGGGATAACCATCGGTAAAAGAAGTGGCACCTTTTTTCATACTGTCAGGCAAATAAAATCCATTATTTCTGGTAATTATACCAGCATGGGTTGCAGCAATTCTTACCTGCAAGCCTTGTCTTAGCGGATTTGTTTGGCCTAGAGACAGTAAACTTCCCAAATTATCTCTCTTGAGATTCTTGGCATTTTCCAAATTTGGGGTATTATGAAAATCATCACGCACACTAATTAGACTTTGATCAATTAGTGAAAATCTCACTAAGTCTGTGATTTTTAGATAGTTTTGATTGCTCATAAGAGTATTGCTCCGATACAAAGGGCTCTAATTTTAATCTAATCTATCTAATCTAATTTTTATTTATCTAATATTTTTAGGGGTGTCAATTTCCTATATTAGACTTATTTCCTAAAAGAATCAAGTTTTTACAACGATTTTAAATTTAATACAACTTATTCTTTCAAATATTCTGGACAAGAGTGTAGCTACACTTTGCGTGAAAGGGAGGGACATCTTCTAGGGTTATATTTTCTAATTGTACTTGTTTCCCCTTTAGTGCATTCCCCATTTCACATGTTCCATTCTCACTATACACATAAAGCGATTGAATTCCAATATCTCTTTGTGCAATAACCTCACCAAAATTAAATGCTTTTCGAATTTCCACATCCTCAATGAATCTAGTTCTAAACTCAAAAGAATCAAAAATTGCTCTAGTCTTGGCAGTCATTTCTTGTGGCGGTGTTCCTTCTGTCACGTTTCTTTTTAAAGAAGAAATAATCTCTTCTGTCAACCTATAGATATAACGCTCTAATCGATCCCTAAAGAATGCTCTAGCAGGAATAACGCTTTCTATAAATATAGGATCGTATACACTTGCGTATTTTCCATAGCCATTTCTATATGCAATCATTTGTTCAGAAAGCAAAGTCTGTACACTTGTGAGCAGCTCACTTCTGATAAGGGCTGCAATCCAATCTTGTTCCAATTTGTTTTTCATTGAAACCCTGTAGATAACATCCTGTCTTGTTTGTATAAAGGTGCTAGTCAAATAACCATCCTTTTTCACAGCTGGCTTCGGGTCTGGTTTTTTTGCCTTAACAAGCTCCAACTCTTTTGTTTGCTTTTCGCTGCTTGCCTGACTAAAATCTCCGGAAGTCATACTGACGGAGTTGTCTTTTGCTAGAGCTTTTGCCACTGGAGAAAACGGCTCATCAAGTGCCTGAATCAACAGTGTTGGCATCTGGAACATCTTCCAACGAGTCTTGTGCCATTCAGGAAAATTCTCTGCAAGATCCTGCTCGTTATCAATTTCCTGAGGAGTTGGGATAACTAGAGGTTCATAACCCATACGTCTACGACCTTCATCATGAGTAATCATATCCTTACTGAATTGATCAGCCATATGGGTTTCTTTTTTGATTTGGGCATCAATATCAATTTCTTTAAATTTTAATTTAACGATATTCTCTTCATCAAGAACCTCATCTCCAAAAGTAGATTCTAATAAAAGCTCATTAATGACATATTGATTAACCAAAGATTCCATAACCTGCTGTATGTTCTTAACTGAATCAATGAGGTTACGAGACATGTTGTCTGCAGTCGATCTGTTTGAAGTTGAACCTTCACCAAGATCTACAGCAGAGATTCCAAGACCACTAATAACTCTCTTTTTGAAATACTCCAAATACGCCTCTGCTCTGAGTGCTCTACCTTCAGCTCCAATAGTTGAAATCTCGTGACGTTCAGGAGTTACGATTCCACCTTCGGACGGCATATACTGAATCTCCTGTCTTACGACATCTATCTCTCTTTGTCCTGTTTCTGTAATTCCTGCTGGAGCCTCAGGAGTTCCAACTTTATATTGGAACAAAGGAAATAAATGTTGATAAACCAGAAGTTCAATATTTTCTTCAATCTTTCTCAAGGCACGAATATCATCAAGAACAGGAACAATAGTTGGGGTTCCAAATACAAAACCTTCTTTGCTATCCATACGGAAATGCACAACATTGGTAATGTTGTATTCTTTCTTTGTCCCATCCGGCATTCTTTGACGCCACTTTGAAACCCTATTTCCAGAAACTCTATACTCCATCGTTTCTGCAGGAGCTATAAAATAGCCAGCGACTGGAAGGAGTGGAGTTTTCTTTCCTGCAGCAGTTCGGACCTTTCCACCTGAGGCTTCTAGCTTCCTAACTTTAACAACAAAACAATTCGATTTTCTAATTAAGGAAGAACCAACATTTCGAAACAAAACAGCAGTAGATAGGTTTGAGGCTTGAGAAATCTGATCAAATCTCATCTGAACATATTTCAAAGTTTTTGGATTTTTTCCAATAAAATCCCATCCCTCTTTAAACATAAGAGCAACCTTTTTATCAAAAGCTTGTCGAACGAAACTCTCAACATCTTCAACTCTTCCAATTTCAGCAAGGTCATATTCTGGTAATTGGAAAGTACTTCTTCTTGATATTCCCGTATTTGAATAATACGAAAGTGCAGGATCTCGAACAGGAGGAACAATCGCAGGTCTTTTACTTACAGGAATGATCGCCTTTACTTCAGGAACCTTGTCCTCAATGACTTCAACTTGCACTTCTTCTTTTTTTGATTTAAATTCTATTCCAAATATTTTCATAAAAAACCCCTTTTATGTCGTTGTGTTTTGTAGTTCCTGGATCCACTGATTAACTTGAGCAGTGCTTACATCGGAAGATGTTGATTTATTACAAGAAAATACCATCTCTGTGGGAGATGTAAACTTTTCTTGTAAAGAAGAGAGAGCTGTATCCATTTTCATGTCTCCCGTTTCCCCTATATCGAGAGCAGTCCACTTTGCAATTGGTCCGGCAAATTGACCCGTTTCCTCATCTACAATCTTTATCTTTCCATCTTCTGACTTGATAACTGTTTTTGAACCGTACCCATAAACTTCAGTTAACAATTCTTGTAATTTCTCTTCATTGTCACATTTTCCATCCCATTTCAACAAGGTACTTAAAAGTAGTATGGATTGTATCGCTGTAAGCTTCTGACCTGACTTATTTAAAAATCCCATTTCCATAGTGAAAGAATCCCCCACCAACTTGCCAAATTCAAGGATGGTATCTCTAAACAAATTCTCTATCCACAGGCAAAACTCCATAAGATTTTCTATCATTACACGTATAAAGCTATCTGCTTTTTGCTGAAGTTCTTCTGAGGCATCAATAATATCTTGAGTCTTCTTCATGTACCTTCTGAGATCTGCATCATTCCATTCTTTTTTAACTGCCTTATATTCAGCATCATCTTCAGTTAACGAACCTTGCTGAATAAGCTCATCCATAACTGCTTTTTTCTGATCCAGTTCAAGAAAGTAAGCATAAGTCCAATCTTCTCCAGAGGTCGCTCTGTGATCGAAAAGAGAAACTCTGTCTTCTTTGCCCCTGCTCTTAACTTTCGGAACTTCCATGGACATGTTTGGTGCCCAAGGATGTTTCTTTCTCATGATCGTTGCTTCTTCATAATCTGGAGTAGTTCTGGCAAGGGCCTGAGCGGCTCTCATGTGGGGATCCCATTTGTAATCTTTTAAATTAGGATCATCCTTCGGTGATCTATCCGCTACACTCATTCCTATACCAAGTCCAGCTCGACCAGTAACGTCTTCAGCAAATTCCGTCAACTCTGAGCCTGCTTGCACTGCTACCATCATGTGCTGTTGCAAGCTGTCAATAATACACCAGATAGGATCAACTATAGCTAGGATAAGATTCTTCAATAATTGCACAACCGTGCTTAGAATGGGAGTAATCAGTGCAGCAACTAAATCTGCTATAAAATTAAAGTCTCCAAGGAGATCAATCGAAATTTTAAACAATAGACCAGATAGAGCTTTAATCATTACAAGGATGTCTGAAGGACATCTGAAAGTATTAAACTGATCAAAAAACGCACAGATACTATGCAGGGCATCGCTTCCCTGCTTCCTAAACATATCAAGTATGGATTTTAACTTCTGAACAGCTCCAAATAGATGTTGCTTTTGTAGGTCTAACCACTGATCAACAGCATTTGTTCCGTCTCCTGTAAAGAACTCTTTAACAAATTCACCGGCAGCCCTTATCCTATTTTCACAAGGAATGCAATCACTCATCCAGTCTTGGGTGCTGTTTCCTTCTTGGCCTTCTTTCCCATACAGAAAATCAGCAATCCTGTTTGTTCCTTCTGTGTCTTGGGATTTGTCTGTTGGATTATTCGAGATATTATTGCTTGCTGAGTTAGCTAGGTTTTGAAAATAATCCCTCTCCTCAGAATTGAGAGTGGCTAAATCAAAGGCATTTGAATTATCATAACTATTTGTTATTTTATTCATTCCCTCATTCTGTGGAATCTTTTCCCTTTCTAAACTGTCTGAAAAATCGAATTGTCCCTGGAATTGATCTTGAGCATTTCTAGCATCAGACCTAATCTTGCTTATGATCGGAGTAGTCATTGAATATACAGATCTTGGATCTGTAGAATAAATAGCTGCCTTCTCAAAGGCCTTGACTATAACCTGACAGTCTGCAGTATATGTAGGTCCAAAAGACTCCATTCTATTTCTTCCCCATCATCTGGTCAGGGGTAATTGCCCCCTTAGGCATAGGAGCGATCTCATCTGGCAAGAAAGAGATTCCTGGTGGCAAGGGGATTACCGGCTTGATAAACTTTTTCCATAGCATATTGGCCAATTGCCTTAAGGCCAGATCTTGAAATTCTTCTATATCCAAGGGCTCCAGCAACTCCTTGGAGGGTCGCATATCACTTCTCGGACCAATGCTCTCAAAGATTGCACTCAAATCTCTATTTGTAGAGCCTCCACCAAAGGCTTTCCCTATCGCTGCTTTTTCTTTTTTAATCGTTTCTTCTGATACCGCTGTTAGCATTTTTCCTGCAGTTCCATTTGCAATTTCTCTCAAATGTTCTTTGCATTGCTTGTACTGTTCATAGCAAACTTTAAAAGGATCATCATCTGGATAATGTCTTCTCATTGCCATGATGGCAGTGTAATCTCTTTTTCTATCCAAGGTAATACAGAAACCTTTAGATAATTTATCTGCTTCTTCCTGAACAGACTCTGCAATTTTCTCTATATTTTCTGCAAATTTTTGAGTTCCCTTTGCCACAAGCACGGGGGTCTGAGGATCTATATGAGTTTTGTACAACTCCTCTGGTGGTTGCTCACTCTGAACCTCTGGTTCAATAAATTGGATATCTGGGCGATACTCCAATAAATCTCTAGTTTCGTAATCTAATTTATTGCTCATCAAACTACCTGTAATTTTGCCCCTTGTAGGGACTGTATTGACTGACCTGCTGGAATATCAACCTTCATCCAGAAGGTTAGAGATTCTCCCACTTCGATAGTCGGAAGAAAAAGCTGCGACTGCCAGCTATCACCATCTAGACTGAATTTCATAGTTAATCCGTTTAGTTCAGTATTATTTATGGTTTGCACTTGAAGATTACTCTCATCGCTGGATCCTGAATTTTCAACTAAAAGCTGCGCTCGCTTACTTCCCCCAACTATTCCATCAAAAGTGAAACACAAGGGATTTGTAAAAGTACCTTCAGTACTAAGCGGTGTAGTTGAATCTATTTTTTTTACTGTAAATGTCATTTTAACTCCCAAAAATAATTATATTTTTTTTCTAACAGGCTTGTTGGATAGTTTCGGTCTCAAACCTGTTCTCTTCCTGGCGTCACCTTCTGCTTCACCAAGAGTTCTAACTCTTGGTTTTGGAGCATCATGACCAAATCCTTGCCAAGCCCACAGACCAACACTTTCTTTTCCTTTGTGGGTATTCGATGCAGGCAAAGAACCTTGAGTTCCCAATAGTGAAGTTTGTTTATTTACTATAGAATCCCTTCCCGTTGCAGGTCTATGACCCTCTTTTTCTTCTTGCAATTTTTCTTTTCTATTTCCTGGATACACAACTGTATCCCCTTCATGGATTAAAGCATCCAGCCCTTGTCCAAATTTTCCAGAAAAAGCGATTCCTGTATCATACTTTGGTTTTCCCAGTGGAGTGACTTCAAGAGTAAATCCTAACACAGATAGCATCAATGCGTCTAGAGCATGGTCTCCAGCAGATTCATCTCCCGCCTTATAAACAGGAACTCCTGTAGGAGTGATCCTATCGATAATGTATCCTTGCAATTGGGCTTCTAGCTTCTCGTCACTTTGTGGAAAACGAATATCGTTAGATTCAAATCTACGAACCGTACTCTCAATAAGAAACGGTTTTGCAGGTTTACTAGTTAATCTTTTAGTAAATAAATCGTGTACGTCAACCTTACTACCAAAATCATATTTTTTAACTATATCTCTAAGTCGAGAATCTGGATGAGTAGGTCCCTTTGATGGATCGCTTAGAGAATCAAAACCATACTTTCTCAAAACCTCATATTGTGTTCCTCCGAAACCAGCATCAATATATATCACAATAGGTCTCCACAATCGGTTGTATTCTGCAATCTTGTGGCAAGCACTTAATTGAGTCCAGCCATCCCTTGAGACAACAGCCCTATCCACTACATAAAATATATTTTCTGCTGGATTAAATCCAAGAACAGAAATGGTAGTGCCGTTTCCAATATCATTCCAATCAACACCTATTGTATAGGTCCAGGTATTTTTATAAGGCAAATCTCCGTACTCGTATCTTTGTTTTGCTGCTTGGATATAATTATTTTGAAAAACACCTTGTTCTTGTTCACCAAAGTTGGCAAGGATCTCATGATCGTAACCAATCTCAGTTAATTGTTCTCTGAACAAATGCTCAAGCTCATCATTCCACATAGGGTTAACTTGGGATGTGTAGTGATATTCCTTGAAAATTCTGCTACTGCATGTCTGATAAAAACGTTCTCGCTTACCAGACGGAGTAGAACTCATCCAAACTGTTGCATTTGGATAGTTCGTAATAATACTTAGGGCAGCATCCATATCTCCAGAACTCAGATAATCTGCTTCATCGAATACGAGCATATTTCCATGCTGTCCACGAACAGCCTCGGCATTACCACAAGACTTAGTCCCTGCAGTAAAACCCCTAATGATTGATTCGTTATGTAATTCAACTGTGTATATCGGAGCCTTAACATTTCTCCTAATCGAATTCGCAGTAACAGAGCTGGATCTAACCAGCTGCATCATTCTATTAAAAATCAAATCGATTTGTGCCTGATAAGGAGTGATTAAAATAATTTTAAATCCCTCTGATTCTGGAATCCCTGGTTTTGTAAACAAAGCGTACAACATCGCAATAACCAAAGTTTCAGTTTTTCCTGCCTGACGACCGATGCGAAAAACCTTACGTTTCGCACTGCATCTGAGCATAGTTGCCTGATAGGGACGATGATATCTTGATTTGCCCGCAATACTTTCGCTAGGATTCTTTTCTAACCAAGCATAATATTCATCTGGATTCTTTCGTTTCCAAACCTCACCATTCAAATCCAAACAATGCCAATCCAGTGTTTCTTTAGCCCAGGTAACGGGGTCAACCATTGCAAGAGCAATCCCTTTTTCTTCTTCTGGGATATCATCTAGAATATGTAGTGGGATATACTCATCAGGAATGCCTTCGCAATTAACCTCAAAAGATTGTCCCTGAATTAACTGATGTTTATTTTTATAGTTCTTAATGCACTTAAAGCATTCTTGATCACAATTATTTAGATCTCTCACTTATTATCCTTTCTTTAATTAGCGTACACCCTTCCACCAGGATTTACCATATTCTGGGTCCTGTGCCAGCTTTTGGTTATGCATTATGTCGTCAGAATCAAGATTCATTGGTAACACACCAGAGGTGTCTACCCCCCACCTATCTAAGTCTTTTTGAAATTTATTTGAGGGTCTTTTAGCTGCAGGTGCTGCTGCAGGAGCTGCTGCAGGTGCAGGTGCTGTACTACCTGAAGATTGATTTCTAGCTGGTGGCCTTGATTTAGCTTGTGGTGCAGGACCTCCGCCCCCGCCAAGTGGAATTGCTCCACCACTTGTACGCCTAGGTCCACGAGCTGCGGGAAGTTGCAACTGTGACTTGCCCGCTGGTTGGTGGCGAACATTGGCTCCACCTGATCTGTTTTTCCTAATCGGATTCTGTTTTCTCCAACCAAAGCCCACATCTCTTTTAATTGCGTTTTGTACAGCATTCATTCCGAATGCGACCCTACCCCCGACACCTCTCTTTGTTACTGCTCCCTTTTTATTTCTATAGGCTGCTGGGGCTTTTCTTCCTGCTTTAAAGCCATGCTTTGCATATCTTACACCTGCTCCAGCTCCCAAGCCACCCATTAATGCCCCACCCATTATGCTCGTATCATCTGCTGCCATTCCGTATAGACCACCCATAACAGCTCCAGCCACCCCTCTCCCACTTAGGCCTTTCCTTGCCAACTGAGTTCCAGCAAAAGCTCCTTGTGCAGCTCCTGTGTACCAAGATTGATCTTGATCACTGCTTAATATTCCACCTACAGCTCCTCCAGCAGCTCCAGCAGCTGTTCCGGCATGAACTCCACTTTTGCCAGCAAAATCAAATGCCGCCTTTAACATATCTGAACCCATTCCAGATTCCATACCGTCTACTCCGGAATAACCTCGACCTTTCCCAACGATATTACTGAAAAAATCTTGTGCTGATGATGCAGAAACCATGACTCACTCCTCTTAGAAACTAGAATGGAGGAGGGCTGCTTCATTGCCCAATGCCATTCTTCCGTTTACGTGACTATTTTGTAGTGCAGATAAGCTCCTCTGCCTTAGAGTAGAGATGGTCCCAAATGGATCTGCAACTGGGGCTCCCATCTCTAAATTCCTAACTTGTCTTTCTCTCATTCCTGCCTTCGTTCCTCTCTCATAGAAATCAGCTGCTTGTCCTGCAACTGCTGTTGCTCCCATTACCGCTAAAGAAATAGGACTCAATAGTGTGGCTGTTACAGCTCCCACACCAGCCAAGCCAATACCCCAAGCAATTCCAGCTGCCCTTCCAGCAGTAGCTACCTTTCCAAGAGTACCTGCCTTAACCAGGGCATTCCCAACACCTGCGGTTCTTACAGCAAGTGCGGTACTTGAGGTAGCTTTTGCTGCCCCCATTCCTGAGCGAGCATGTCGTATCGCGTTGCCCATGCCACCAGCAGCCCCAATCCCTCGTCCTAGATTCCAACCGGCTTTTACTCCTTCCCAGCCTGGACCAAAGACAGCTGGGACTGCCTTGTTGAAAGCAGCACCAATAAGCATGCCTTCTCCAACACCTTTAACTGCACCCCAAACTCCTTCTTCTTGGTAACCCAGGTAGGCATCGTAGCCAGTAAAAAACATGGCAGCCCCACCACTAAAGAGTGCTCTTTTAAATCCAAAGTTCCCCTTGAGTGACTTTATAACACCCCCATGTTCTTGTACGATTTTCGAACCCATCCAGCCAGTGCCCTTGCCCATTTGCATGGTTCCTGGCTTGAAATCAAAATCCCAACCAAATGCTGAAGCGAAATGTTTACCCACTTGAGAACGGGTATTGTTTTTACCAAACCAATCCGCTACTCCTCCTGGGAGGTAGTTCTCTGTATTGCCGAGTAAATCTGCAGCTCGGGCTCTAAAGGCACTAGCCATTAATAACCTCCATGTCTACCCTGGTGAAGGCCGAGAGTGAGGCCTTGGGTACTTGCCCTAAGATTGGAGCTTCCGCGTCTCTGACGGCTTTGTGGGACAGATAAGGAGTATTGTGCAGATACTTGGTTGCTCCGAAGTTCACTAAGACCCATTTGTTGAGCCTGAAAATTTGTATTAGTTCTCGCACCCTGAAGGGCGCTTCTTCCTTTTTGTGGGCCTTCCCCAAACCCGATATACCCACCGTAACCTGGACCTCCATGTAGATAACCAGCTGCAGAATCTATAGGTCCAGCTAATGCCATGGCCCCTATTGCCCCTAATGTTTTCTTAGGGTTGTCAGCTACCCACTTGCCTGCTTTGTAAAGTTTATTTGAATTTCGTGTCCAATTGTCTCCATACCCCTCTGCCGAGGCTCTTGCCGAGGCGGGTATCGTAGCAAGCCCTTGGGGACCTGAAGAAGAGCCTGTTGTAGCAAGTCCTTGTTGACCTCGTGTCGCTAATGGACCTCGTGAACTACCCCGAACCAAAGCTTGCGTATCAGAGCCGGGGGGTAAAGGGGGAAGGTACTCTGTTGAGCCCGTTCCCAGCAATCTAGCTGGGTTTGTTTCTGGGGTTCGACCCCCTAGCAGTCTGGCTGGATTCGTTTCTGGAGAGCGACCTCCTAGTGACGCTGGTCCATTGCTTTCAAGTTGTGGAGCATGAGCCCCCGATCCCCCTGCTGGTCGAGCAGACCTTGATTGTGTAGGAGACCTGACTGGATTCCCTGAAGGATTCCTATTTCCAAAAATTCTAGTAGCAAACCAATCTTGTACATTCTCTGGAGTTAGTCTAGCAGCAAACTCTTCAGCATTGGTATTTTTAAGCCGGTAAGCTTCCCCCGCAATTGCACCAAGGTTACTTTGGCTTAAGGCCCTAAGAGTGCTTTGTCTATTTATACCGGTAAGGCCTCCTAAAAGTTTAGCAAAACCCATATTTAACAATCTCCTCTTTATATAAAATATATTAGTAAAGTAATTAGTTATTTAATAATAAGATTAGTAACTAAATT
>PVBE010639860.1_pt1 | contig 20992 bp, 14 predicted proteins | sample 1631181 | NCBI WGS metagenome assembly PVBE01 (sample SAMN08397723, study PRJNA350692) | Marine metagenome, whole genome shotgun sequencing project. | isolation source: water | place: Pacific Ocean | collected 2012-04 | reverse complement strand
TGCCCGAGCTTGTATCTTCTGCCCTGTTCAGTTGTCAGAATATGGGATGCGGAAGAAGCTTCATCACCTCCCTGCAAATCCACTCCGCCTTCCATTCGCTGCTTTTCCATGAACTGGGGAATGGTCATCTCGCCCCGCTCCACACTGGACTGGAGGGTTTGCTTGAGATCTCTCATGGCGGGGGAGGGGGCTTCGTCGTGACCGGACGCTTCGGGAATGAGCAACTCACCGTTGCAGTTCGGACAGCGTATCGTCCGACCTGCCAAGTCGTTGTCGCATTCAAGATGCTGTTCACAATGAGGACATGCGAATTTCATAGACGCTTCCCGCTTCGCTTAGGCCAAGTCGCTCAATGCCTGGAGTGTAGAGAAACGGGAAACCGTTTACAAGGAGGGGGACAAGGCCTCACGTGTTAAGGAGCATATCCGACAGTGGGGCGCCCCACTGTAATGCTCCAACTAACCAGTGGACAGCTTATCTCGGATAAGCCAATTGCGCTGTGATTTCGATCAACGCTGCCAGCGTGATTTGATCGCGTGAGATTTTGTTTACCCCACAGCGCAAGGCGCTAGGCGCTAGGCATTAGTAGCTAGGTCACCTCGTCCTGGATATCGACCCCACGGTCCTGAACGAGTTACAACACAGGCATGGCCCTAGCAGATGCAGGCGTTTCCCACTAATCCCTAACCCCTAGCGCCTAGCCCCTGCAATTTGCGTAACAACGCAGATTGCTCTCCTTGTTCCCTCATTTGACGAAAAGCCAACGAATGCAGTATTCTATGCTCGAATTTGGAGGAACGATTTGGCTTTCTTGTTACAGGTTCACGATCTTTCGAAAGCATTTCCGGGGGTTCAGGCCCTGGATCGGGTCCGGCTCGATATCGAGCCGGGAAAGGTCCATGCAGTTATCGGCGAGAACGGCGCGGGCAAATCGACACTCATGAATGTTCTCATCGGACTGCATCAACCCGATGATGGAGAACTGCGTTTCAAAGGCCGAACGATAACTATCCAGAATCCCCACGAGGCCTTGAAGCTGGGCATTTCGATGATCCACCAGGAACTGATGCCCCTGCAGGATATGACCGTGGCGGAGAACATCTTCCTGGGTAGGGAACCCGCTTCACGATGGATGGGATGGCTGGACCGAACAACGATGAACCGGGATGCCGGTGAGTTGCTGCGGAAGCTGGATGTGCCCTTGTCCCCACAACGCAGAATGAGAGGACTGAGTCTCGCGGAAATGCAGACCGTAGAGATCGCCAAAGCACTGGCTTACCAAGCTGACCTGATCATCATGGACGAACCGACTTCCGCCATCTCCGATCGCGAAGTGGAACGGTTGTTTTCCGCAATCCGGGATCTGAAGAAGCAGGGCGTCGCCGTAGTCTATATATCACACAAGCTGGATGAAATCTTCGAGATTTGTGATACGGTTACCGTGCTTCGCGATGGACAATACATCGGGACCTACGACATCGGCGAACTTAACATTGACCGGATGATATCCCTGATGGTTGGACGTGAATTAGAAGAGATATTTCCCACCGGTGACTCCCGGCGAGACGATGTCGTGCTATCCGTTTCGGGCCTGACCCGAATCGGCAAATTCAAAGACGTTTCGTTTGAAGCGCGGCGCGGAGAGATCCTGGGAATCGCCGGGTTGATGGGAGCGGGACGGACCGAAGTGTTGAGCGCCATTTACGGACTGGAGCCTTTTGACTCCGGAGAGATATCCGTACAGGGAAACCCGGTCAGGATCAACCATCCTTCGGAAGCCATCCGCAACGGGTTGGCAATGGTTACCGAGGACCGCAAGGAGTATGGTCTCGTGTTGAACATGGCGGTCAAACACAACGTGACGCTGACCATCCTTCGGAAAATATGCCGCGGTGGATTCATCGACCGGGCGGAAGAAGACCGAACTGCGGACCGGAGCATTCGAGATCTCTCCATTAAGATCTCCAACCGAAACCAGACTGCAGCTTCTTTGAGCGGTGGAAACCAACAGAAAATTGTGCTGGCGAAAGCACTTCTGACCGAGCCGGAAATCCTTTTACTTGACGAACCAACCCGGGGGATCGACATCAATGCTAAAGCCGAGGTATACAAGCTCATTGCACAATTAGCCGAAGCAGGAAAGGCCGTGGTACTGGTGTCATCCGAGTTGCAGGAGCTTCTTTCGCTGAGCGACCGCATACTGGTCATGCGTGAGGGAGAAATCACCGCCGAGTTCGAAGGACGTAAAGCCACACAGGAAGAGATTATGAAAGTCGCGGTGCCTGTAGCCGTTTAGGTGAATAAGACATGTCTACAGATACTCACTTGCGATCGAGAAAGCTATGAAGTCATCCGAACCACAATCGAGTTTCTCCATCCGCCAATACGGTCTGATCATCGCCCTGGTGGTGATCTATGCCGTCCTGGCTTTCGCCAGGCCGCATTTCATGAGTATGAATTACATGCTTACACTGCTGCGGCAGATATCGATCAACGGCATCCTGGCTGTCGGGGTCACGTATGTGCTCCTCACCGGTGGAGTGGATTTATCGATTGGTTCGCTGGTCGCCCTGTCCGGCGTCATGGCCGCTCATTTTGCGCATCCTGGAGAATACTGGCTTATCGTTTCGATTCTCATGGGCATTATCACCGGCATGGCCTGCGGGGCAGTGAACGGGTTGGTGGTGACCAAGGGAAGGGTCGCGCCCTTTATCGCCACGCTGGGAATGATGACCGCCGCACGCGGAATCGCGTTCATCGCAAGCGGCGGCAGACCGGTTTCCCGATTGAGCACCGGATTCACCCACATTGGCAGCGGCGGTTTTCTGGGTATCCCGATTCCCGTGTGGATTCTTGCCGTCGTGGCCCTCGTGTCCTGGGTTTTTCTCAACCGGACGAGACTGGGCAGGTATGTCTACGCCACCGGAGGAAACGAGCAGGCCGCGCGCGCGTCAGGCATCAATGTCCACCGGATCAAGATCATGGCCTATGTCATATGCGGCGCTCTGGCCGGACTCGCCGGTGTGGTACAGGCCGCGCGCAGCACTACCGGACAACCCAACACCGGGATGATGTACGAACTGGATGCGATTGCGGCGGCAGTAATCGGCGGTACCAGCCTGGCCGGGGGGGTCGGGGGGGTGGGAGGAACGATTCTGGGGGCATTGCTGATGGGTTTGATAGGCAGCGGATTGGACCTGCTCAATGTCTCGTCGTATTACCAGATGGTCGTCAAAGGAATGATCATCGTCGGTGCGGTCTGGCTGGACAACCGGGGTAAATTGTGAAGTAAGACACATCTTTATTATGGCATTTTTCCTGTCGTTTTGAATACTACCCGAAAACTGGGAGTATCATTATGAAGAACAAAACGTTCCGTCTCATCCTCGCCTCCGTAATGGCACTTATCATCGCCGGCTGCGGTCAATCGCCAACCGGCCGGGAAGATCCGGAGGAAAAGAGAATCGTCATCGGCGTATCCTTGCTGAACCTCTCGTCTGAATTCATCGTCATGCTCAGCCAGGCGATGAAAGAAGAAGCCAAAGAACAGGGGATCAAGCTCATCGTTAACGACGCGCAGCGTAGCGCCGAGAAACAGGTCCAGCAAGTCGAGAACTTCATCCTCCAGCAAGTTGATGCCATCATATTGAATCCATGCGAAGTCGAAGCCAGTTCCCCGGCCGTAGACAAAGCTCTCGCCGCGGGCATCCCGATCATCAACGTTAACTCCGAGACCCGGTCCGCGCCTACGGCGTTTGTTGGTTCGCGCGACGAGGAATCCGGCCGCATTGCCATGCAGTTCATTGCAGACCAACTGGGGGGTAAAGGCAATGTCGTGATGATGCACGGGTACATGGGCCAGGCCGCGCAGATCAAGCGCGAGCAGGGCGGTCAAGAAATCCTCGAAAAGCACCCTGACCTGAAACTCCTTGCGAGCCAGACCGCCGAATGGGATCGGGCCAAGGCCATCACCCTGATGGAGAACTGGATTCAGTTGTACGGGGATAAAATGGCGGCCGTCTTTGCTCACAACGACGAGATGGGAATGGGCGCGGTCATCGCTCTCGAACAGGCCAAGATGAAAGACAAGGTTATCGTTGCCAGTGTCGATGCAATTGCAGACGCGTTACAAGCCGTCAAAGACGGTCGCCTCGACGCAACGGTCTTCCAGGATGCGATCGGCCAGGGAAGCACCGCCGTCGAAGTCGCCGTGAAAATAGCGAAACGGCAAGATCACGAAACGGAAGTCTTCATCCCCTTCAAACTGGTCACGAAAGAGAACATCACGGAGTTCCTGAAATAGCCGCCGGCAAGTTCCTTACCGCGTCTTCCAGCGAACCTTGGAGCGCAGGCCGGATTCTTCGAACTGCATTTCGAGTTTCAGGCTCTGAATGGTCTTCATCAGGCCGAAGTCGGTGTCGCCTTCTTCATGCTTGTTAACCTTCAGGCGGTTGACCGATCCGCAAGTAGTACTCACCACGTGGCCATCTTTCCAGAGCCATTTGCCTTCACCCGGATGCTGCGGTGTGAAACCGAACATGTCCATGTGCACATCCGCCGCGTTCTTCATGTCTGCGTGTCCGCTGGTTAGCAGCGGGAACAGCAGGCCTGCGCCCTGCAGCGCGGCATGACCTCTCTGCTCTGAAGCCGCAGCATGGAGGCCCGGAAGCTGAAGTTTGCAGGCCGACGGATACACGTCCAGGGCCGCCGTGCAAAGCTCCGCGGTTTTCGCGCCCACCACGTGATCTCCGCTCGACCACGGGATGTTTCGGATCAGCAGGAAACCTTCCTTTACTTCTATGCCAAAACGAATCTTCACCAAGCCCATTATGTCGAGCGAGTAGACCCATGCGTCTTCCTCTCCAACGCGGTAGAACTGCACGTTGAAGCCGTCATCCCACCCTCGACGCCGACCCGTCAGGCTAACTCCCCCGACCCGTCTGAGAAAACTGAGCGTCCTGTCCTGGTTCCTGGTTTCTATGGCGAGCGTGCAGGGCCGTGTAAAGACGCTCAAGGCAATCGGCATGGCCAGCATCGCTCCCGCATCCATGCCACGCATCATGCCTCCGCCCCCGAATGCCCCCATGAGATCCCCGCTGCCCAGGGCGATCACCGGATCGGCATCGTTTATCGCCATATGGAGAGACGGGCCCAGGTCATCGAGGATTGCCGGACTTACCTGGACGAATTGCATCAGGAACTGACCCAGATCACGCGTGATTTCTGTCCATGCTTCTTCTTTCAGGTTCATGGACAGGGACATGACCGGCTCGGGGGAGAACACGGGAACTCGCAAGGGCTGGCCGGATTCCCGGGCGGCGATCACTTCTTTCAATTGACGGTAGATGGAACTGTCAATCAGGGGGAGGATAAATGTCGTCAACTCGAGTGATTTATCGGGTGTGTCATCGAGCCGCATGGCTATCGGGTCGAAGAACTGGCGCCAGAAACGTGAGTAGTTCTCAACGTAACGCTTGTAGGCGGCCGCCTCGGTGGCGGTGGCGGTTTCTACGGGCACTGCGGTCAAGGGTGTCGGGTCCGCGAGAGTGCCGTATACAGCGGAACGCGCAACCAATTTCTTATCGAGCCTGTAGTCCTGCTGCGGGAAGGTATCGGGAAGGTACCCGCCTTTGACCAACGTGGCTGGTGATGTGTGACCGGCAACACCATCCATTCCAGCCAGCAATGCCGCTCCAGTGAGTCGCTCCATCTGGCCCTTGGCAATCATGCGGCGAAGCTGCCCTATCTTGACTGATGGCCCGACCAGGCGGCGGATGAACGAGTCCGAAAGATAGGCAAACACACGGGTGTTGTCCGTTGGTGAAAGCTGGGTGAGCATGTAACGGAACTCGGCGGTTTGGCCGAGGCTGTCTTTACCCCCGCCGGCCTTCATAGCGAGGACCTGCTCCAGCTCGGTCTTTCGCGTGCTGACCACGAGCAGATCACCGTTTGTGACCCAGTACACGGAGCGTCCCGTTTTCGACTTGCGTATAACAACTTTGTTCGCCGAGAGACCGGAAACCCCGGCCAGCTTCAGCAGGGGAGCCATGAGCCTGGGTTTGGTCAGTCTCGTGATGACCGTGATATCGGTGTTGTCCAGAAAGAATAGATCCGGCGTAATAATGGCGCATTCCTTTGCGGCTCCGGATTTGAGAAACATTTTCAGCCATTTCTCACTCAGGCCAAGGCGCTCCAGGTAGCGCGCCTTGAGGTAGTACTTGATGCTGTTTCCGGTTACCGATCCGCCCAGGTGCGAGAGGAAGTCGGCACCGTCATCAAGAAACGGCATCATCGCTTCGGGCTTGGCTACATGTACGAAAAAACGATCCGCGGGCACGACTTCTGCGAGGGCCAGGCGTCCACCGTCCTGGCCTTTCAGCATCTCTTCGTACGGATGCGACTTAACGGTCACGCCCTGTATGCTTTCGACGGGCACCATGTTGGTTCCGGCTTTGTTGTCCGGTGCCAACGCCTGCATTTGCAGCGTTTCGCGTACCGCGGCGCGTCCGCCGAGAACTCCAAATACCGATGTCGTGTTCCCCCGCCGGGGGTTCCGTCTTCTGTCTTGCTGTCCGAGCAAACGCAGATCCGCTTTTTTCAACGTGCTGATCCATGAATGAAGCACGGGCGAATCCGATGCGGCGAGATAAGATGCCCATTCGCGGCCACGGGCTTGTTCGAACATCTTCACCAGGTTCGGATCGGCTGCGGGTGAACCGGGATTCCATTTGGCCACGATCACCTGATCTGACAGGCGGTCTTCAAGCTGAATGGAAAGCGGGCCCACTTGTTTGCGCGGGAGAAATGCAAGGATCGTGTAGGCAAGCTGCGTTGGCGCTGATTCCACGGCAGCGCCTTCCTTAATGACGGGAGTGATGGTGAGCGAGTATTCCTTCACCCGCCCGGGGTCAATGTCTTCACGCACGGTACGGCCGTCCGTATAGAGAGCCCAGTGTTTGCCGTCGTCCAGGTAGGGATGCAGTTCCATGCCGAGAAGTTTCCGATCCGCGGAGTCTACCCATTTTCGGTTTTCCTGGAACTTGAACTCGACCTTGGGAACGAGAAATACAAATGGGGCTTTAAGAGTACCTGCGGCGTCGGGCCAAGGCGATTTTTCCAGGCGATCGATCACGTACTTGTACTTCTTCTGATCGAATTCGCCTATTGAGGACGGGCCAATTCCCTCGTGTTCAATCGCGTGTTCCCGGCAAGGTGCGAAGAGAACGGAAAGCTGGTTTCGGCCGGTACGGTTCTTCCGTTCGCGTTCGGCAGCCGCCATTCGTTTACCCATCATGCGTTCCGCTGCTGCCTGCGATGGCAGAAGATATATCTGCCCGGGCGAATCTGTTTTCCCCTCATCCACGCCCCAGGCCCCGGCTGCGGGCAGTTTCAGGTCGCCACCGAGAATGATGTTACCTGTCCCCTCCCGGGTATGGCTTCGGGTGTTGGCAACATCTACATCCGCGAAGAGGTGACCCGTGAACAGTACTACGAGAAACAGAAACGCCATTTCCTTCATGATGCACTCCTTTGTTCTATACACAATCTTTCAGGAATCATTGCTCCCCCTCCCCCTCTGTGGGCCGCCCACATGCCGTAATGCATCCTTCGTGCCAAGAGGGTTTGCTGCCCCCCGTAGATTCGGATCAAAGCCGTTTTGGGCCAGTTCCACTGTTCATTGGCCGGACTGGAGTGTCACGGGCCTCCGTGACACCGGACGCGGAGGCCCGCGTCCCTCCAGACACAAGGCGTACAGGCGATGTACACACCCTGTACACAGAAGGCTAACATCACGTCTCACTCGAAATCGTAAACGGTGATTCTCGCTATCAGTGGCTTCAGTACTTTATCAACCGCTTCGGTGTGAATCGGGTGGCTAAGGTATTTCTGAAGATCGGCTTTACTGGCAAAGGTTATGGAGATTGCGACGTCGAAGCTGTCGTCGACTATTGGCCTGTCACTGTGAATCACCTGACCCACGGAAAGAGTTTGAACCCCGGGTATCTTCCTGAACGTCTCGGATGTCTCGATTATCTTCCGCCTGTGCCCCGAATTCCCCGGCTCCTTGAGCCAGCACAGGACAACATGATTGATCTCATGGCGGCTGGTCTTCTCAACCGTAGCGCAACCCGCAAAGAGGATTCCAATGAGAGCAAAAGCAACTATTCTGAATCGCAACATGTTTTCTCCCTCTAAGTCATACACAGATTAACGGATTGATGATAACCTGTCCGCAACGAAATGTTGAGGAGGCGGGGCGGGCTCGGCTAATCCGGCCCGCAGAGGACGCGGAGATCTTTGGAAGACTACTGTGGGCTGGCCACCCCGTGGCCCGCTGGGGAAGCGGCCCATGGGGATGGGCCGCCCACATTAAGGCAACTGCCCATGGGTGTTGATAATCCATTATGAAAGAACAACTGCTTATACCGGTCCGGCAATTCAAGAAGATCCGGGGGCGGTTCAGGTGGGGAGGGATCGCCCGGCTTGTATCGCCTTTTGCCGCAGATCGGCTTCCACTTCGGCAACTCGCCTCGGCATTGCGCCGGGAGGTCCAGTGCAAGGCAATGCTTGGCCGGGATTATTTGCGGGCTGGTGATGTCATTGTTCGCCGTGATTCACGGATTCAGCATCGTGACGGTTATCGAATCACGATCACCCCTGGCGGTGTCGAGGTTTTCTCACGGGCCGCATCCGGGGCTTACTACGCAATTCAGACTCTTCGCGAGCTCCTGTGCGTCCATGGACGGAGCATCCCCTGTTGTCGGATCAATGACTATCCCGATTTTGAGCGTCGTGGGGTATATCTTGATTGCTCGCGGGGCAAGGTGCCAACCGTTGAAACTCTCAAGCTTCTCGTCGAATACCTGGCTTCATGCAAGGTTAACGAGCTTCAGCTCTACATTGAGAACGTATTTACGTTCGCGAGTCATCCGCAGATCGGCAGGGGATTCAGTCCCTTCACGCCTGACGATCTGCTGCAAGTGCAGGATCACTGCAAACGCCACCATGTCCGCCTCGTACCCTCCCTGACCAGCTTCGGTCACTTTGAGAAACTTCTTGGCCTGTCGAAGTTCTCTCATCTCGGCGAGATGCCGGGGTTCCGCGGGTTGCCGGGCGGGACCACCCTGTATCCGGGCGACCCGGCTTCTATCCGACTGGTGGCCGACATGTACGCCGACTTCCTCCCGCTTTTCGATTCAGTCGACTTCAACGCCTGCGGCGACGAGCCATGGGAACTGGGCAGGGGGCGGAGTAAGCGCAGGGCCGGACGCGTGGGAGTGGGTCGAGTGTATCTTGATTTCATCCTGAAACTGCACCGCCTCTGTGCGCGGCATGGCAAGAGAATGAACCTGTGGGCAGACATAGTATTGAATCACCCCGATCTGATTCCTCAGCTCCCGAAAGACATGGTGATGCTCAACTGGTGTTACGATGCAGGGGGGAGATTGGTGGGACGGACCGGCGAATTGTCAGAGACAGGACTCCCTGTTGTCGTTTGTCCCGGCACAAGCAGCTGGCGAAGTCACGGTACGCGGCTTACCAACGCAATCACAAACGTTGCAGAGTTCGCGGCGGAAGGCCGCCGATGCGGAGCCGAAGGGCTGCTGAATACCGATTGGGGGGACGGAGGGCACAGGAACCCGATTGGTGTGAGTTTTCACGGTTTTGCCCACGGTGCCGCCCACGCGTGGAACGGGCGCGAGGTCGACGACAGGAAATTCACCGATACCTTCAGCAGGCATGTGCTTGGTGAGAGTAAGGCCGCGGCAGCCGTACGGGTTATCGGTGCAACGCAGGATGTAGCCGAGGCAACACTCTATGACACGGTTGGAGAGAGCCTGAAAGGACGCAACTTCATGCGAGGCATGTCCCCGCTCACTCCGGTGGGGATGTGGCCGACCTACCGCGGGGAATCCCTGTGGCGCGCATCCGAAAAGGGTTGTCACAGGATTATCGACGAGCTCACCGGTGCCGAAGAGTTGCTCAAAACGATTAGCGGTGGCGATGCCGTGTCGAGGCTGATCCGTGAAGATCTACGGCTGGCGGCAGGCTTTGACGCTATCGCCTGCAGGAAGATTCTGTCTGCACGATCAATCAACGACGGGAGGACGGTGTCGTCGGCGACATGGCGCAAACTTGCAAGAGATACGGGCCACGCGGCCACACGATTCAAGTCAAACTGGCTGAAGCGAAACAGGATATCGCGCCTGAAGGACAACCTGAAACTGTTCGAACGGTCTGCGGCGGAGCTGGAGAGGATGGGGTAACGTCAGGTAGCGCTGCGGTGGTTGACGGTTCAGATCTTCCTTTGGGGGGATTAGAGTCCCTTCTTTCGGGCGTGTCGAATCTTCTCTGAAAGCTGCAGCACGTTAATCACCACAATCGAGATGCCTATGGGGCAGATGACGAACCCAATGGCAATGGGGAGAATCGGCATTGCCACTTCGCGAACGACATCCACGCCTGCCGCAATCTCGGCTTTGAGCCTGAAGTAATCCTGGCTCATACTGAGCACTGCAACAATGGCCCCCCAGAGCGGCCCAAGCGCCAGCACGATTCCGGCAATAAGCCCCACGATGAGAGACTTGTGTTTGCTTTCCTCGCTTCTCAATTCCTCGCGTTTCATGACGGTTCAAAGTTTCAGGCGAGATGCCTGAACTGTCAAGGCTGATTCGTAGGAGGAGCCGATTCGTGGTGGTAGCTGTTGATGGTTGGATACTCGACAGCTGTAGAACGGGACGGCTAATGTAGGATTGCAGCATTTCAATCAATACAAGCCAGCAGGTACTTGCTGACTTCTGATACGTCTGCCTTGAGATTCTCCATTTCATCGGCCATGGCGAGGGTTGCCGCAACGGATGCTTCACTCGCGGCCTGGGCCGCCACTCGCCGGTATTCGTCCACGTCTGCCGCCGGAACGGTGAGCGCTGCAACCTGACCGGGAACTTCGTTGTCGATCTGCCCACCGGGCCATATTGCCGTTCTCAGCAACACAACGGCAAGCGCCAAGGCAGCCACGCAGGCAACCAGCACAACTCGTTTTGGGGCAAAGACCGATTCTTGAGGCTCCGAACCAGCTTCTTTAACCGATGCCATGATCCGAGTATGAAGGTACTCGGCCTTCCTTAACTCCCCGGTGCGCTCCGAAACCAAGGCGTCATCGAGAATCCGGGCTTCTTCATGGAAATGCCGGCACGCCGCACATTGCAACAGATGATCTGCCACGGAACCAGTGACGTTTTGGCCGGCATCAAGTGCACTCGATATCTTCCATCTCGCTACAGAGCATTTCATCATCCACCTCCAATTCCAGGTCATTAGCCCGGTCGCCATCAATTCGATTCCGCGCGGGCAACTTCTACTACGGCACCATCTGTCGCTTCACGCGCGGTGTCACGAATGGCAGCCAGCTCCTCGCTGCCCTCAGCCAGTTCTTTCACCATTTGCCGCCGGGCCCGGTGCAATAATACTTTCACATTGGTCTGTGTTTTCTGCAACGCCCGCGCAACATCCTTTATCGACATCTGTTCCGCAGCCCGCAGGTAAAGCGCCGCAAACTGGTTCTCGGGAAGCCGATGACGCGCCAGCTCCCACAGCTTTTCGCGTGCATCACGCCACGCCGCCTCGCGTCCCGGATCCCCCACGCGAAACAGTTCCTCCGGCAAGAACTTCACATACATTAACGATTGCCGACGGTAATGGCTTATGCTCTCGCGACGCGCAATCGTAAACAGCCAGGTGGCAAACTTGTAACGTGGATTGAACTTCCCGATCTTGCGGAAGGCCCGTACGAACACGCTCTGCGTTAAATCCTGGGCATCGTGCACGCCACCAACCCGGCATCTGAGGAATTGGAATATCCGCGACTCGTAACGGTAAACAAGTTCCTCGAACGATGACATCGACCCCGCCTGCGCTTCGCAGGCGAGGGTCTCATCAGGTACGGCATTCGTGTTCATCTCTACTTTCGCCGCTTGGCCAAACAGAACTAGAACTCCGATGCGGGCTTTTCCTTCTTCTTGCGTTCCTGGAAGAAGCGTATGGCATCGGCGGCGGGATAGTCCAGGAGAACAGATACCTCGTTGTCGTTCACTCCCAGTTTTAATGCCGATGCCATTGCCAGTATCCACTGGTCGGCATCTTCGTTAAGGGAGACCAGGCTTATCAGTCCCTGGGCAATGGAATAAACTGCCGTCGCCGTCTCGGCATCCTTGGCCACCATTCGAAGGTTCCCCTTGAGGCGACCTCCTTCCTCGGAAAACGATAGAGAAACGGCCTTGTTCTGCTTTAGAACCGCCGCCTTGGGGTCGATGTCGGGCATCTGGCTCATGTCGGCTGAACCAATGAAGAAGGTAGACTTGGCGGCATCGGCCAGTCCCGGCAGCGACTCCGCGTTGGACATGTTTTCGGCACGCCCATCAATCACATCAACCGCATCCTTCACGAGCCGTTCCGCGTCCCCAAGCACTATCAGATCATCCTTCACCACGCAACCGTAAGTGCGCTTCCCCGGCTTCTTCTCATCAATCCAACTATGAATGGTGCGCGCGCCATGCATCTGGCTGGCGTAGTGTTCATTCGCCTTTACGAGCGTAACAAGATGGTCCGTGTCGAACCGGGCGCTGAAGAGTGCGACCCCTTCCTCCTTGCCTTTGCCTTTGCCGTACAGGGTGACGGACTTCAGGTCGGTGCGGAGGTCAAACTTGAAAATGGCCTTCATCGCATCAAACTTCGGGTTGGCTTCCTCGGTCGTCATTTCACTCGTAATATAACCTCCGAGCTCGGTCCCCCGGAGCGCATCGGAATCTATATGGGCAACCCAGATGGCGTTGGCAGAAACCTGGCCGGTATCCAGCCCGGCAGCGGACACAGTTTGCACGGCAACGGTTAACAGTATGGCGGCGGGAACAATGCGTGTGAGTTTCATCATGTCTCTTCCTTCTTTTGTGGTTGACTACTTTCCGGTCTTCGTCTCCCCGGGCATGCCTTTCACTACTGCATACGCATATCGGCGGGAAAAGGTTACAATAATCGGCCCTTCCCGGTAGATCGGCCGTCTCGGCTGATCAGGAGCAGGCGAGACGCCCGCTCTACTTTCAAGCAGGCGCTTTCACTCCGGCAGACAGCGCGGGCGGAACCAGACAAGGGGGTAGTATTCTTCACCGTCGGCGTCACGGAGCTTCCGGGATGCATGGGGGTTCCTCTTGAGTTCCCCAAGGGCATTCTGGACGTCTTCCCTCTCGTACAACTCGGGGTGTTTCACTGCGAGGCCCCTGTTCCTCATGAAGGCCCGGGCAGAACGCCATGCCATAACATCATTCATCCAGGTCTTAGTGACTTCAATGAACCGGTCCATTCTATCCGGGTGTCCGTCGAAGACTGACGGCCATTCGTCGGTGCGGAAAGGCGCGGCAGGCAAGCCTTCTTTGCTGAACAGGTTCGGAACGGCAAACTGGGTATATGCGAATCGTACGGCAGCCGGTTTCTTTACCTTGTCACACGTGACCTCCACCGAGTCCGGCCCGGTGACCACCGCACGTGCCGGGTGGAACTTGCGGTCTTTTCCGGCCATCATGAAATAGGTCACCTCCTTGTCGTCATCGGTGATGATCCTGCCATCTGGATAGATAAAGTCCCCCTGCACGTAACCGCAAAAGCTGTTTGGATTGCGCACTTCAAGTCCGCCGCCAACGTTCTCCCATTTTACAATCGCTTTGCTGCCGTCAAATATGGTCACCCTTGATCGTGGATTGTCCGTGTGAATCGTTTTCATGCCGTAGACGTATCTCCCCGCCCATGCGGCCATTCGTTTTCCCACCGTCTCTTTATTGTCCGGATGCACACCCCAGAAACGGAATTTGGGGCAGTCGCTGATGATTATCGTTCCCGCCATTGGGTCCGCCGCCGTGACCAGTCTCTGGGCTTCGCGCAGGAACTCCATTCCGGGACGGTAACTGTCGACAGGTGCGACCGCCACCTGGCAGAAGGGGATCACTTCGCCGTGTTTTCCGAAGTCAGAACGGACTTGCTTGATCAACCTCTGGTTCCATTCGCGGTATAGCAAGCCCTGCGATCCATTTTCTTCGCCCCCGTACCACAGGAAGCCGGCTACTGCCATGCGTTGGGCAGGAAGGATCAACGATGTGTATGACTTGCCGTTCTTATTCGCGGCATCTGAAGGCCGGGGCTTCAGCCATGCCTGTATGGGAGTTTTCGGCGCGGCACCTTGCCAAATGCCGACCGGAGTACCTGTTCGTTCGTTAAGCTCACGCGCAAACCACATGGCCACGGCGGATGGCCTGTCTTCCTCGACCTCAAGGGTTTTGACGGTGAGCATCTTCCATTTCGCCTCAAGACAATTCGAATTCCCGGCCCCGGACGATCGTTTCGCTTTAACAAATCTCACACCCGGCAGGTTCCAGTTGAGATGCGACGCGCTCGGCGGTATGTGTCCTATCCGCGGGTCTTTCTGCCCGGGACTTACCATGGCAACTACCGTAACGGAGTGGTAACCGTGCATAAGAGAGATCAGGCTTCTTTGAAGCGTGGGGCGCGCCGTCCCCGGTTTATCGAGAACAAGTTTGCCGTCAACGCTAATTCTCACCGCGCCCATGGCTTCAACTGCCGGCTCGATAGGCATGAATATCGGCGCGTGGATATACGTCTTGAAGCGATAGACCCGAGTCTTGACGGCACGTGTCTGCGGCACGCGATCGAAGTAGTCGGCCGTTCCGGTTTTAAGAGGTTTCAGGGAATCGAGATCGGGGATGTTCGTCCAGTTCCCCTCGAAGTATTCAAACTTCACGCCCCTGTCTTCAGCCGCTTCGGAACGCTTAACGTCAAGTGGCCTGATGTCCCCGGCGATCCCGAGATCAAGCGGCCATGCCATGTTCGATCCGCCACCGGCAACCCACACCTCGCCAATCGCGACGCGCGTGATCTCCGTCCGGCTTTCCGCACCCTCTACAACAAGGGACAGGCTCTTGCCGGTGTGCTGCATGGGATCCAGTTCAACCATCCAGCCACCCTGTGCATCTGCCTTAGTAGCCTTCGTCTGCCCATTGAACTTTACAACGACTTTGTTTCCCGGCGGAGCAGAGCCCCAGACTGGTACGGGCTTGCGCGCCTGGAGAACCATCAGGTCCTGAAAGAGCCGGTCAAGGCTTACCGTCTTCGGAACCGCGGCCGGTGGATTCTCGGAACGCGCCTCTCTCTCTTGCTCGCCGAGACAGACCATTGCCAGGAGCATAAACATGAAAAACCCGGGCAACCTGTTCATTCCTCACACTTCCCTTGGCTATGTCGTTGCGCTTCCACGGGAGGGACGCCGGCCTCGGCGTCCGCGGGCAGCGAGGCCGCTGCCCCTCCCATCGCACCCCTATGGGGTGCTCCTTTCAATACCTTGCCTTCTGGCTGGGTTGTCTATTCGCTGCGAAGCGACGAGAGTAAAGGGCCGCTCAATGCCAGCCTTGTGGATAAATCAATCCATGCAAGCGAGAACATTAACATTCCGGCAAGCAGAGAAGCAATGGTCAGATACGGAATCTCCACTCCGGGTGTGCTGAGGTTCGGCCAAATAGCGATGGCGGATGAGATCACACCGGTAATCAGACCCAGGACAAGCAACGTGGCATGCTCCACTACTACCATCAGGCGGATCTGCCGTCGACTCAGTCCCATACAGATCAGCACGGCAAGCTCTCCCCGACGCTCCATAACATTGCGCAACACGACGATCCCCATCCCGACGCTGCCGAGAAGCAGGCCAAGCCCGCCGAGGACGAGGAACATCCTCAAGTACGTCAGCTCCACGGAATAGAAAGCTTCCATTCTGCCTACCGATTCCTCGAACTCGACGCCGGTCTTTCGAAGTTTCTTCTCCAGCTCCCGCCTGACAGCCTCCAGGTTTGCACCGTCGGCAGGATCCACGAGAAAGACACGGTAACCTTCGTCTGAAGGATAGCGTTCCGTGAAGTCCTCAGCGGATATGAGCACGGATCCCTGGAACACCGATAGTCTCATGGGCAGCTTTCCCACGAGTTTTATTCCGAACTCATCACCCCGCTCATCCCGGAATGCAATGACGCCACCATCCTCTTCGTCCGCCTTCATTTTGAGGCCCCACATCGCGGTGTCGGAATCTCCAACAAGTCCCGGGATCTGCCCATCCGGGAGCTCTTTCTTCAATAGGTTCCACAATTCTGCGACTTCCTCTTCCCGGGCAAAGGCCTGCCTGCTGATGAAATCGTCAGGATTGACGCCGAGGAGCTCCGGCGCCTGGGCATGATTGAGATTGAAGCAGCTGGCGTCATCTCCCTCGCGCAATTTCAGTGACACGGAATCCATGCCGCGCAGGGTCTTGTCGTCCTCAAGGTTGATCTCGACTTCCCGGGAGCGGTCATGGGCCCCAAGAGGGAGCAGCAATGGAAATGTTGATTCGCCGAAGAGGTCAAATCCCCCTGTCCCCGAAGATCTTTCATGCGCGTGCTTGCGAATGTTCTCCTGCGTGGATGAAACCGCAAAGATCATGAAACTCCCACAGGCAAGCAGTCCGATAACCGCCAGGCTCCGGCCGCGTCGTCGCGCGGCATTGCGTATGCCCATTCCGGCGATGGTGAGCCGGTGATTGGCAACTGCTCCTGCCATGCGGGAAAGCATGGCGCTGCACGTTCCCATACCCCCGAGCAACAGCAATGATCCCGCCGTGAAGAAGGCAGGTACAGTGTTGTGCGCACCGGTTGCCGTTACTACACCAATCGTGATTACGGCTCCAACAATTCCCACGATCGACAGAAGAACGCCTATCCATCTCCTTCCATGAAGGCTGTCACCTGCGTATTCAAGCTGACTGAAATCCTCTTCCAGCAATTCGCGCGAGGAATGCCGGGTCTGTCGCCACATGGCAGTCAGCATGGCAATCACGGCTATCGCAAAAGCCGCTACTGCACCGTACAGAACGCCGGCAAGTGACCAATGGAAAGTAATGGCCGCGTTTGCCACCGCGCCCTGCCAGTATGCACCAAGTCCCCAGATTAGAAACCTGGTGTATTGCGACCCCGCGACAGCACCGAGAGCAGCACCGAGAGCGCCGATGAGAGCACCTTCGAGAAGAAAGAGACAGCGCAAGTGATAGGTTCTGTAGCCAACAGACAGCAAAGTCCCCATTTGTGTTGCACGCTGCTCTATTCCAAACACGAACAGAAGCCCCGTAAGCATCAGCGCCGCGACAATGAGAAAGAAACTCATGCCCAGGAACAATCCCCCGAAATCCATTGCCTGCGAAACCGCATCGAGGGCCTGCTGCCTGGCGGGCACAAAGAACAGGCCAATGGAGGCCGGATCAACTGTTTCGGCAACTGCCGACATAATGCTCTCTTCGGCGCCGGCGGCGCTTTTGTAACGCACGGCGGACAGGTTGCCGAACCGGTTTGACCACATCTCCTGCCCAGCCTGCAGGGTGACGATTGCCTTTGGGGTCGGTCCGTATTCCTTCCAATATGCTTCGTTGGCCTTGTCAGTGAGCATCTCTTCGTCAACCGGCATCCCGATGCTCCAGTCGCGGCAGCTATCCGCATCCGTGAGCCCCGGGAAGTCCGGCATCAACTTCCGTTCCACGGCCAGGCGTTCCATTGGAATAACGGCGCGAACGGTGAACTCTCTTGACTCCTCTGCGAATTCTCCCGAGGGAAGAAGCGACAGGTACTCGACGCTGAGCGCACTGCCCTCCTTTGCGGATACCTGTTCGGAAAGCCACTGGCTGATGATGATTTCCCTGTCGGTCATTTCAGCGGGTACCAGACTGGTTTCTTCGTCCGCCGATGACGAACATGCCAGCATAAAGGAGTAAGGAGTGCTTGCTTTGCCGGCAGCAGGCGCCTGGTTCTTGATGGATGTCACGAGGTAGGCAAGCACGCCTGCCGGTGCGCCTTCTACAGAGTTATCATCAACCCCCATCGCGGCCCGGGAAGTTGCGGGGTCCAGGAATACCCTGTCGGTTTCCAGCTGGAAGATCCCACTACCCTCGGGGGCTCGGACCGCAATTCCAACATGCGATGGGTGCCATATGCGCTTCAGGGCATTCTGTACCGTGCTCGCGTCGAGTTCCTCTCCTTCCGCCCCGAGCAGGACGAGGTTTACTTTGCTCTCCATGCCGACCAGTTCCTGCAGCCATCCCCGGCTAACGAAGACGTTGTATGGCGCTACCTGGTTGGCCTCAAGGCCAAACCTCCCGAGGTCGGAATCCTCAACAATGGCTTTCACAACCATCGCCCCGCTACGGGAAAGGGAGTCTTTTCGCGACGACAGGGGTGCGTCACGCGGCATCAGGGCAGGCTGTTTAACCCTTAAGGAGATCTCATCGCCCGCTCCAACACCGAGGGCAGTAACCAGGTTCCGGCTCAAGGCGACCTCGCCCTCGCCCAGGATAATTCCCTGACCGGTCGACATGGACCAGAAGGATTCGTCTATACCGAGAACCTGTGCACGGTTGACCTGCACCCGGTTATCGCCCACCTCGAGGTTCGCGGCTATTCCATCCAGGCGCAGTACCGGCACGGCATGGAGTCCCAGTTCCTGACCAAGGGCCACCGGAAGGCTCTCGCTAAAGAAGCGATTCCCCGAGTTCATGGCAACGTCTGTTTTGCCGAGGCGCAGAAGCGCAAAATCACGCAGGCTTTCGCGTACGGATTCGCCGACAAGCAACGCCCCCACCAGGACGGCTGCACTGACAGCAGTTCCGGCGACAACGCTCAGGTCGGCGCACAAGTAATGGCGCAGGCTCTGGCGGGCCAGTTTGCCGAATGTCAGAGATCTGCTCATAGCGTTACCGTGACGAAAGTTCAGAAATAATCACTGCTCGATGAGTCTGCCGTCGTCGAGTGCCAACGCCCTGCTCATCCTTTTCGCAAGCCTGGTAGAATGAGTAACCATGATGATCGTTGTGGTTTCTTCCCCATTCAATTCCATGAGGAGATCCACAAGGCTCTCCGCACCTTTGCGGTTGAGTGACCCGGTCGGCTCGTCTGCCAGGAGCAACGCAGGACTGTTTATCAGTGACCTGACTACCGCGACTCTTTGCCGTTCGCCGCCCGACAAAAGGGCCGGGCGGTGCGACAACCTGGAAGTAAGCCCCACACGCTCCAGGAGCTGCCGGGCACGATCTTCGCGAGAGTTCTTATCGGACGAAACCAGGGTGGGAACCAGAACGTTTTCAAGCACGGTACATTGCGGCAGAAGGTGGTGAGATTGAAACACGAAACCTATCTCGCTGTTGCGGACACGGGCCAGGTTTTTTTCATCGAGCGAGGAGATATCCTGTCCCTGTAAGAGAATGTTGCCGGAAGTCGCGGTGTCGAGAGTGCCCATGATGTTAAGCAGCGTGCTCTTACCGGAACCGGAAGGCCCTGTGATCCCAATGGTCTCACCACTTTGAACGCTCAAGTTCACGCTCTCGAGTACCGATAGATTACCCCCGTCGGGAGAGGGATACGACTTACTGATGTCCTGCAGTTTCAGAATGGAATTGTCGGTGGCCATTAGTGCGCCTCCTTTTTTCCGAATGCGACAAGCCTGCCGTCGGACGTCCCGACGACAAGCATATTCTCGACAATCGCCGGTGATGTCAGTTCCCCGCCAACCGCACCTGACCAAAGGTGAGAACCGTCTTTGAGTGAAATCATGTGAATCGCCTCGTCAACCGAGTAAGCCACCTTGTCCCCGGCAATCACCGGAGATGTCGAGGCGGTTCCGTCTACATTGGAGATCCAATGTTTTTTTCCGGAGCTCCGATCAATGCACAGGATCTTGTCCTCACCTGTTGCGATAACCACCTTGTTTCCCTTTACGGCGGCCGTCGTGAAGAGCTCGCCGCCATCACCATTCACGGTCCAGCGAATATTCTTTTCACCAAGGTCAATACAGACCAGCGAACCGCTCCTGTTGCCGACGAACACGTCACTGCCGGCTATCACCGCACCGCCAGCCATCTCGTTGCCTTCTCCCACCTCTATGTTGTCGATGGCTTTCCCGGTGGCAGGTGAAAGAACGTGCAACGTGGAATCGCACCCACCGAAGACGATTCTGTCCTCAGTGGCTCCCCCGGAGCCATCGCAACGGGCGGTTCCTTCCGACACCCACGTGGCCTTGCCGTTTGCAATGTCAATTGCATGGACCTTTCCTTCGGGCTGATCGATCACCATGGCGAGTGTTTTTGAAGATCCTTTTGGCTTCAAGTAGTTTGGTGTACCGAGAATGCCGGAACATTCCTTGTAGATCCATCGCTGTTTGCCGGACTCCGCATCAAACGCGTAAAGCCAGCCCTGTTCCGTTCCGCACAGTACGAGTCCTTGGACGAACAGCAACGGGGCAGCGATGGATGCGGGTTCTTCCTGTGAGTCCCCCTTCTTGAGAACAATCTTAACGTTCCACAATGGCTTCCCTTCAAGGTTGAACGCCAGCACCTTGCCGCCATCGGTGGCGCAGTATATTCGCTTGTCACCCGCCACCGGCGTAGAGAGCACTGCTTTTCCGACCCTTGCAGTCCAGAGTTTTGCAAGCCGCACGGGAAACTCGGCGTTGGCGACGCCGGCAAGGTCTGAACTTCCATGGTATGTAGGCCACTGGGCGATCGAAGGGGGGGCGAATAGACACATGGTGGACAGAGCGCACAGAAGGGGAAGGAAGTAGGTGCGGCCCTCCAGAGCGGCACCATGAGATTGATCAGCCCTGGAAAGCCGATCTACTGGCGCCTGCTTGAAAAGAGGGTGTTTCAGTCGGTTAGACATCCTTGTTCTCCACATCTTCGGCGAAGCTCAATGCCGCGGTGGGACATGCTTCAACACATTGTTTTGCGGTACGCTTCAAGCCCGCCGCCAGCGAATCGTTGAACGGCACGCACACGCGCGTGTCAAACCCGCGCCCGACGAAGCTCATCCCCAGTTCTTCCCGTTCCGCTTCCGTTATCCTAACGCATATGCCGCACGATATACATTTG
>PVBE012121180.1_pt1 | contig 20994 bp, 18 predicted proteins | sample 1631181 | NCBI WGS metagenome assembly PVBE01 (sample SAMN08397723, study PRJNA350692) | Marine metagenome, whole genome shotgun sequencing project. | isolation source: water | place: Pacific Ocean | collected 2012-04 | reverse complement strand
GACATCCACGGAACCAACTGATGGAAGCCCCCTAGAGCCGCGAACATGGGTTACGTGTGATGCAACTGGGGATTGCCCTCCATCACACCCAATCAAAGCCAAAGACAGTAGTGGCTTATACCATGTCCCTGGAGGGAACGCATACGAACGCACTATTCCTGACCGCTGCTACGCATCAGAAAAAGATGCTGAGTTAGATGGGTACAGTCCCGCTCAACGATAGATATTCCCTAGGTATCTAAATTCAAAATTGAACAACGGGTGACGCCATCTGTAGCTATAAGAAGCTCAGCGACATCATTTGAGACTGAGTCATGCGTAGAAATTACCATTAACGCCCCTAAACCATCTTTACTCCGCCCGACGTTCATATCAACAATATTAATTCCAGCTTCACCCAGAGCTGTCCCAACTTTTCCTATGACCCCAGGCCGATCATCATTACGGAGAATAATCATGTGAGTGCTCGGTGGCATATCAACTGTGTGGTCATCAACCATCACTATCCGAGCTTCGCCCTTTAGCCCGACCAGAGTTCCGGCAATCGCATGACCTCCTCCTCTAATAGTGACCGTATTGACATAATCAGCAGATGACGTAGTTGTTACCGAACGAATCTGCACACCGTGCTCATTAGCGACATCAAGAGCGTTTACATAGGAAATAGGTTGATCACTGATTGCCGTAAGGAGTCCTTTCACAACACAGAGTTCAGTGATTTTATTGTCGTACCCCCCTATCTCACCTGCGAATTCTATTTCGACTATTTCCGGAAGTACGCTCAACAAGCCTGAAAAGATCGCCCCCAGCTGCTCAGCCAATGGCAGGAATGGGCGGACAGTTTCAGAAGCTTCAGTTGCTGCAACGTTGACGGCATAAGGAACAAATTCCCCAAGGAGTGCTAACTCTACTTGTTCAGCGATCGACTCCCCGGCCTTATCTTGCGCTTCAGCTGTACTCGCTCCGAGATGCGGAGTGACTACTACCTGCGGTATAGAGAACAGAGGAGAATCTATGACTGGTTCATTCTCGAAAACATCAATCGCTGCTCCAGCTATTTTCCCTGATTTGATTGCTTCAGCCACATCAGTTTCATTTACGATCCCACCGCGGGCAACATTAATTACCCGAAGGTCAGGCTTTGCATGGGCGAGCATTTCAGCGTTTATAAGGTCATGCGTCTCGGGTGTTTTAGCGACGTGGACGGTGATGAAGTCCGACACCTCTACCAGCTCCTTCAACGGCAATAGCTCAACCGACAGTTGCCGTGCCCTTTCAATAGCTACAAAGGGGTCATATGCTACAAGATTCATCCCGAATGAAAGCGCACGCTGCGCTACCAATTTCCCAATTCTTCCAAGCCCTATAATCCCCAAAGTCTTGTCAGAAAGTTCCACTCCCGTCCATTCATTCCGCTCCCATCTCCCGCTCTTCAACGCTGAATTAGCTTGAGGAATGTTCCGCGCTTGCGCAAGCATCAAAGCAATCGTATGTTCTGCGGCCGAAAGAATATTTGACTTTGGAGCATTAACAACCATAATTCCTTGTTCAGTGGCTGCACTCACGTCAACATTGTCCAAGCCGATCCCAGCTCTACCAATCACTATAAGATTTTCACCGTTCTCAATGACTTCCTTTGAAATGGTTGTCGCAGAGCGGATAATCACAGCATCAGCACTCTTGATCTCTGATAACAAGGCATCTTCAGATAACCCAAGTTTCACATCAACGATGTGACCAGCTTCACGCAGCCGCTCAATTCCACCATCAGCAATTTTTTCTGTTATCAAGACACGTGCCATCATTCTAATCTAGAAGGTCTTAGCCTAATAAGGACAACAATTTACGTATATGTACTTACAATATGTAACTAGTACATCTGGCGATTTCTTCGCCAGCACCATCACATGCAAGGGATACCGACGTGGCTGACTTGAACTTCAATGGATTCGATTGCGATCACCACTATTACGAAGCTGAAGACGCATTCACTCGGCACCTAGATCCGATTTTCAAAAGCCGCGCGATCCAATGGGCAAATATCGATGGCAAAAAAAGACTCATCGTTGGTGGAAAAATTAACCGTTTCATTCCAAACCCTACCTTCGACCCCATAGCACAGCCAGGATGTTTAGACGCCTACTTTCGTGGGAAAGTATCTGTCTCAGATATCCGTGAAGCGTTTGGAGACTTGGAACCCATCGCCGACCGACCTGAATATCGGGACAGGGATGCAAAGATCAAAAAACTTGATGAACAAGGGCTAGAAGGATGTTTTCTCTTCCCGACATTAGGTGTGGGGATGGAATCAGCTCTCGAACACGACCCCCCAGCGTTACAAGCAGCGTTTACAGCATTCAACAGGTGGCTTCTCGATGATTGGGGATTTAGCTACCAAAATCGCCTTTTCGCTGCCCCATACATCACACTCGCAGATGTAGATCATGCAATCACAGAGTTGGAATTCGCCTTAGAAAACGATGCCCGCCTGATCAACCTCCGCGCTTCTGCAGTAACAACGCTCGACGGAAAACGAAGCCCCGCCCATAGCTCATTTGACCCTTTTTGGAACCGAGTTAATAGTTCCGGCATAACGGTGGCATTTCATGCAGGAGATGCTGCTTACGACTTTCTCTTTTCCCATTGGGGCCTCACCACAGAGTTTGAAGCATTCCGATACGACCCTCTTAAAAGACTTCTTAATTACTCAAATATCGCCGATACAGTCGCTGCTCTAATCGGAGGAGGATTATTTGATAGGCACCCAAATATTCGAGTCTGCACTATCGAAAATGGTTCAGAATGGGTAAGTGGGTTGCTGAAACGTTTAGGAAGAGCTTTCAAACAGGCAAATTACGCATTCCCTAAAGATCCTGTTGAGGTATTCCGTGACCACATCTGGGTAGCGCCCTACTATGAAGACGACATGCTGGAACTACGAGATCTCTTAGGTATCGATCATATACTTTTCGGATCTGACTTCCCTCATGCGGAAGGGCTAGCTAACCCTACTGAATTCGTCCACGATCTTCAAGGTTTCACGGAAGATGAAATCCAAAAAATTATGCATCTAAACGGGAAGAAACTAGTTTCACCTAACGCCTGAAATTAAGAACCAAGGAAGCCGTGCCCACAATGTCATTTCAAGATTATATTGCGCTTGAACAAATTGATACAGGGGAATACACCGTAACGATTCATGACAAATACTGGATAGTGGCAGGCCCAAATGGAGGGTACTTGGCTGCATTATTTGCAAATGCTGGGAATCTTCATATCAACTCGCCAGAGCGACAACTTCGCAGTCTAACAACTCATTTCCTCTCACCTCCGAAATTGGGGGAGGCTAGAATCACTGTCACGACAGAACGCAGCGGTCGACTTGTCGATTTTTTACGCTTCAAACTCGTGCAGAACAATAAGACCTTATTACTAGCAACAGGGGTATGGGGATCTGCAGGGGAAAGTCCAACTACGCCTCAATTGAAGATACCTGATGTCCCCTCTCCAGATAAATGCACTCCTATCGATAGAATCATCGAACATCCGATTCGACTCCGTGAGCAGTGGGAAACAAGATCTGCCATGGGCGCAGAATTGACTCAGGAAGCCATTGGACAAAAGAAGCGGGAACCAGACCTTTCATGGTGGATACGCCCCGTCGAACATACCATGACAGGCACTCCTTTAATCGTTGCAATTTCGGATGCTCTTCCCCCACCTATCTTCGCTACATCACCCCAAATACAGTTTGTGCCTACGATTGACCTAACTGTCTACATTAGGGCAGATCTAAGCACTGTCGATTGGCCTGCGAATGAATGGGTACTCGTAAGATTCGTGACACGGCATGTCTCCCATGGTTACCTTGAAGAAGATGGCCAAATATGGCTTCGAGACGGAACTCTTCTAGGAATGAGCAGACAACTATCAGTTGCAAAATAACTCAATTAGGCCCTAGGCATCTCTAACGATTTCAACTTCTTGTATCTCGTCAGCAGGTTCAAACCCAAAGATTTGGGCAAAGAATGAATACTCGGCTTCTAACGCTGCCACTATATTCTCAGCCTTTCTGAATCCATGACCTTCTCCATTAAAGAGTAGGTACGAGTGAGGAATATTTTTTTTCTTTAATGCTGACACAATATGGTCCGCTTGGTTTTGAGGGACAACGGCATCATCAGTTCCTTGGAGGATGATCATGGGGCAAGTAAATTTTTCTGAATGGTTAATTGGAGAACGCTCAACATAGGTATTTCGCTCATCTGGGTACTGACCTATTAAGCGATCAAGATACCGCGACTCAAACTTATGCGTATCCAGAGCGAGGGTTTCAAGATCAGCCACGCCATACCTGCTAGCCCCCGCAGAAAAAATCGAATGGAACCCTAAAGCAGCGAGGACAGTAAACCCGCCTGCACTTCCTCCTTTTATGGCTAAACGTTCTGGGTCAGCAAGCCCTTCCGAAACTAAATACTCCGCTGCTGCAACACAATCTTGAACATCCTTTATGCCCCATTCCCCATCCAATTCCTCCATATAGCCCCTACCAAATCCAGTGCTTCCTCGGTAATTTACATCAACAACTGCCCAGCCACGGCTAGTCCAGTACCGTAAACCCAATTGCAATTCGTTCCGTGCTGATCCGGTGGGGCCTCCGTGAGCTAAGACAAGGAGAGGAGGATCCTCATACTCTAAGCCGAGATAATGAGGATGGGCAGGAGGATAGTAAAGAGCAAATGCCTTTCCCTCATCAAGTGTCGGGAACGCATGAAGCTCAGGAGTTGGAAGATATCCACTCGGCAATCCGTGAGGTTTCGGGCGGTGCATAATCTCTTCTTGTGGTGCTGCTTGAATAATAGTCGGACCAGATTGGTGAGTTGAAGCAACAACTAGAGGAGAGCCAGACGAAGAGCACCGAACACTGTGAATGGTTGCCCAGTTATTAATCGCTGCACCCGTAGCATTACTAATCAACGTATCGGACTCACCACTACGCGCTGCGATGAAAATCTCCTTGTTGTGAGAAATCGCATATCTGGATTGCCCCAATGTCCATAATGGCCCTGCTATGTCAAAGTCTCCACCACATTCAAGGACACTTCCTTCATCACTGAACCTGTACAAGTTCGACCACCCAGTCCGGTCACTAAGAAAAAAGAGGTCCGTGTCATGAGACCATTCAGGTTGCATTATGGATTCCTCCATACCTCCTTCAACCTTTTTTGCGTTGACGATATGTCCGGCCTCTAGTCGGCCAACCCATAACTCAGTTCCGTACCATGGCATAGAGGGGTGAACCCATTGCACCCATGCAAGAAACTCACCGTCTAGAGAAGGGCGGGGGAAAGCGTAGAAATCAGCGCCGACAACCAATTCTCTAATTTCAAAACTACCGTCTATTGCTATTGAGACAATCTGATTATCTGGTTCGATTATTATTTCATCGCCGAGATGGTAGTGGATTTCTCGGACGCACACTATCGAAGTACCATCGGGCATTATCCGCCCATCTGCGAACCGCCAAGATTGGTTTTCGGGTGGCTCTGGGGTTACGAGGTCAATTTCTCCATTAGGAGAAATTCGACGGATGCGCTGGTCTCGAAATTCAACGTAATAGAGGTACCGATCTGCAACGAACCATGCTCCACCCCCATATTCATGAACTTTTGAACGTACGTTTGCATCGGGCGGGGTCACCTCTCGAGCTTGCCCTTTTTCAGACTGAAACATGATAGCGGTCCGACCACCCTCGTCTGGCCTGGACTCTGACCACCACAGATTTTCCCCATCAATAAACATATCTGTAACGGTTGAGACGCCTTCGACTAAGGAATCAGCTGATATAGGAGAAGGCCAGCTACCGTAGGGAAGTCTCTTAGAAGGTTCCATCGCAACTAACTTTGAAGCAAATCGATAATTCTTTGGAGCCCTTCTTCAAGTTCGTCATCTCCAAGAGCGAATGAGAGCCTTCCGTTCCCTGGAGATCCGAAAGCTTCTCCGGGTACAAAGGCCACATGGATTTCTTCAAGGAAGATTTCTGCAAGGTCAAGTGTTGTCTCAGCAGTCCGACCCCGTAATGAACGTCCAAGAACACCTTCGAAATTAGGCCATGCGTAAAATGCTCCTTGCGGTTCGAGAATGGAAACTCCTTGAATTTGGGAAAGCATCCTGAACATGACTTGACGTCGCTTATCAAACGCTTTTCGCATTTTCTCTACATCATCGAGAGGGCCTGAAACCGCTGCAAGCGCAGCACGCTGGGAAACATTCGCAACATTAGAAGTCTGATGTGACTGCAATGTCGAAGCAGCCTTTGCAATATCAGAAGGCGCAATAATCCAACCAACTCGCCAACCTGTCATCGCGTACGTCTTGGCTACTCCGTTAAGCACAATACACCGATCCTGTATCTCAGGAACAAGAGTAGGAAGTGAAAAGTGTTCATTCCCCCCATAGACCAAATGTTCGTATATTTCATCAGTAATAACCCAGATATTATTGTTTGCCGCCCACCTGCCAATTTCTTCTATCTCTTCCCTTGGATAGATTGCCCCCGTCGGGTTTGAAGGAGAGCAAAAAATCAAGGCTTTTGTTCTTTCCGTTTTTGCTGCATTAAGTTGATCTATGGTCACACGAAATCCGGATTCTGCCGAAGTGGAAATAACTTTTGTTATTGCGCCGGCGAGAGCTATAGGCTCTGGATACGTTGTCCAATAGGGAGAAGGCAATAGGACCTCATCTCCCGCATCGAGAAGTACTTGCATACAGTTGTACACAGCGTGCTTTCCTCCATTCGTAATTACTACTTGGTCTGGAGAAACAAGTAAACCCGAATCACGTTTGGTTTTTTCAGCTAACGCCTCTTTCAATTCGGGTAATCCGCCAGCCGGACTATACCGGTGATTAACTGGGTCAGAAATTGCTTCTTTTGCTGCATTAAGGATGTGCTCGGGCGTCGGGAAGTCAGGCTCTCCAGCTCCAAATCCTATGACTGGAGCACCAGCGGATTTCAGCTCTTTCGCCTTACTTGTGACTGCAAGCGTAGCAGACGGCGATATCGCCCCAACACGTGTTGATACCCGAGATCGATCAGACAATTTTCCTCCGATAAGTTCAGTTTCACCATCTTGGTCGATCTGCCGGAAGAATGCAGATCATTTAATTGTTTTGAATGAAGTTTGTTGTTTTTCCTCTTTCTTTCGCCACCTGACTAAGGAACCAGAGTAGATTCTGGATATGGCGACAAATAAGTCAATCCAAATACCGAATGAACTGCTACCCAATGACGGGAGATTCGGAAGCGGGCCATCATTAGTAAGAGAAGAAGCAGTAAATTCACTATCCACAGTTTCAAAAAACTATTTGGGCACAAGCCACCGACAGAGCGCTGTGAAGGAAATGGTGCAGAGACTTCAGGAAGGGATCGCGAGCTTATTCGAGTTACCAAATGACTGGGAAATACTTTTGGGAAATGGCGGAGCTACCCTGTTTTGGGATGCTGCGACCTTTGGGTTAATCCGGGCGAAAAGCCAACACCTAGTATTTGGTGAATTTTCATCAAAATTTTCTCAAGCGTCTATGAATGCTCCACATTTAAGCACTCCGGAAATTATAAGTTCTGAGTACGGATCTGCGCCTTCTCCTACCCCTTCAGATGTTGACCTATACGCTTTGACACAGAATGAGACCTCTACCGGAGTTTCTATCCCACTGAAAAGACCTGAAGGGTCTTCAACCGATGAAGCGATTGTGGCCGTAGACGCTACGTCAGCCGCGGGCGGCATGCTTTGGGACCCAGAGGAAGTCGATTGCTATTACTTCTCCCCTCAGAAAAGCTTCGCTAGTGATGGCGGACTGTGGATCGCTGCTTGCTCACCTGCAGCTATAGGCCGAATCAACGAAATTTCCAATAGCGGACGCTGGGTCCCTGCTGCGCTTGATTTAAAGATCGCATTGGATAACAGTCGAAAGAACCAGACATACAACACTCCTGCCCTATCTACGATCTTCTTGACAGTTCATCAAATTGAATGGATGAACGAACAAGGAGGGCTCAAATGGGCCAGCTCTCGTTCAGATGAATCATCCACACACCTATACGATTGGGCAGAAAGCCATCAGTACGCTCAGCCATTTGTAAATGATACAGATCTGCGAAGCCCGGTGGTAGTGACAATAGATTTCGATGAAGGAGTCTCCGCTGATACCTTGGTATCGATTTGCAGAGAAAATGGGATCTTAGATATCGGGGGCTATAGAAAAATTGGCAGAAATCAGATCCGAGTCGCTACTTTCCCAGCTATTGAACCCGACGACATTAGAGCACTAACACGAAGCATCGACTACCTGCTGGAGTCACTCCTCTGAACACGGCAGGTAAGCTTCTCATCGCTAGTCCTCTTATGGGTGACCAAAACTTCAAAAGGTCTGTGGTGCTAATGATTGAGCACACACATGATGGGGCTATAGGCCTAGTTCTCAATCAAGCTACGGATACGACTACTCAGGAAATTTTGCCGGAGTGGAGCCTATACGCTAATCCAATTCCAGAAATATTTATCGGAGGTCCAGTCGAGCCAAATTCTTGCCTGGCGCTTGGGCGGTTTCTAGGAGAGATCGATACGGGCCATCAATTTATTTTCGCGAACGTGGGAATCATCGACTTAAGCTCAGATCCAGACAACCTACCTGATTCCCTTTCAGAAATGAAGATCTTTTCCGGCTATTCTGGCTGGGGGCCGATGCAACTCGATTCAGAACTTGCCGTAGATGCTTGGTTTGTAGTTGACGCAGATCCGTTCGATGTGTTTAGTTCGAACCATGATGAACTGTGGTCCTTAGTCCTGCGAAGACAGAAAGGCCCAATGGCTTGGCTAGCGAATTACCCAGAAGATCCAAAGCTGAATTAACAGTTCAGGCCCTTTCAATAAAATCAGAAAGTTCTTCCTAAAGGTGGAACCCCCTGTGAATACAGCGCAGCTGTGGGTGATAGCCCAACATCCAATAACCCGCTTAAGTGATCAAGCCAGTGGCCCATAACTAATACCGCTGCGGTGGCACCAGTAATCGGATCTGCAATCGCGTCGCCGATGAACCAGAGAGAATTACCTACTTCCGCTACAAGGTTTGCCCCAGCTGCTGCGTCATCCCCAAACCCAACTCTCTGCGGATCGCTGTCACGGCCATAGCCTGTGATAGAACACCAAATGGCACCTCTGGCAACTTCTTCTTCCGCCGCGATACCCAATTGCTCAAGCGCTCGGGGTCGTGATCCCTCAATTACTATGTCTGCTCCGCGAATAATATTACGGAGTTGTTCGATATCTTTAGTGTCGGCAAAGTCAAGAGTTACTACTTCCTTCCCTTGATTCAAACGTCGATGGAAGGCGCTAGATCCTTTCCGCGTTCCATCTGGACGTAACACCGATTCAATTTTGATAACTTTCGCTCCACTTCGCATGAGATACCAACTGCACAAAGGACCTGCCCACATGCTTGATAGATCAACTACTACCGGCGATCTAGAAAAATCTACCTCTCTTCTCGGGAGTTCTTTGGAACCTAGTGAAGGTTTCGTCTCCCCCACTACAGCCAGAGGCATTCCCAATAACTTAGCTCTATGAAGAAGTTCTCCAGAACTCATTTGCTGAACAGTTTTTTCAATAGAGGTCCAATCGGTTCCTTCTACAGAGGCATCAAGCCAAGCTGCGACACTTACCTGATCATCTATTCTGGGCAAGTTCACTGCTATGGGAGTATCTGCTGTCTGGAGTATGCGACACGAACCGCCAGCGGAGATAGCCCCCCACCCCCTGTAACCAAATAGTGGTGCTCTTTCAACTATCAATGAAAGTGCGCTCGGGCCACCTATAGGACCACCCAACTGAGCCGATAACCAACCCAAGAGCCCTGTCGTAGCTCGGAAACGATGTAGCCAACGTAAATCTAATTCTTTTAGACGTCTGTTCGGTGGCCCCACCAAGTCAGCTAACGCTACATCAGGCCATATCGGCCAATTAGGATAGGCGGATGACAAATCATCGATTACTTGAATTGGAACTGTTCCAGATGGGAGGCGACGTGTAAGTTCAAGTAAGTGTTTCTTAGCTACAAGAAACGGATCATTTAGATTTACGCTCTCCATTACTCATACGGTAGAGGAAGCCTTGGCATTGGCAATGGTCTTTAGAATAGGAAATGATTGTAAACATAATCTCAAAGGAGAAAAATATGGAACTACGAGCAGGAAGTCGGCTCAAAAGCGCCGTCTGTGATACAGAAGTAATAGCGGTCAAGGCTCCAGCAGAAGATGTTGATATTCGATGTGGTGGGGTTGCTATGAATGACCCAACAAGTTCCGACGGAGAAGGTGGATCTCCTGCAGAAGGCGCAGATGGTGGAACACTAATGGGGAAACGGTATGTAAACGCTGACGAATCACTCGAGCTGCTCTGCACAAAACCAGGTGCTGGCTCTTTGGGAGTCGGAGATACATTGTTAGAGATCAAAGAAAGCAAACCGCTACCAGCTTCTGATTAGTAAAAGGACGAAATTATGAATCTCATGATGCTGCTAGAAATGGCTTCAAGTGCCTTTGGAGATCGTATTGCGATTGGCAGCAAAGATGGCTCAGGGATTTCTTATTCAACTCTATATGAGAGCTCTGGGAGAGCAGCTGAGCTTTTTCGTAATAGCCCAGCAGAGCAAGTAGCTCTGCTTGATACATCTAGCGTCGCTTTGCCTATAGCGCTTTTCGGGTCAGCATGGGCTGGGTTGCCTCTTGTCCCCCTAAATTACAGGCTCACTGAAGATGAAATCCGTGAACTCGGAAATAAAATTGTGCCAGCGATAGGTATATCAGATACTTCCATGAGAGCCCCGTTAGACACAGTCGCTGAATTCGATGTTATTGAACGAATAGAGTTTCTTGAGCAAACGAATGCAGGAGAAGTCCCTGATGTTGATTGGGACATGGATCCTGAAAAAATAGCTATTTTACTATTCACATCAGGCACGACAGGTGCCCCTAAAGCAGCAGTTCTCCGGCACTCTCATTTAGTTTCATACATTTTAGGTTCAGTAGAATTCATGGGAGCGGGAGATGAAGAAGCCACGCTGGTCTCTGTCCCTCCGTACCACGTGGCAGGGATGGCGGCGCTATGCAGCTCAGTTTACGCTGGCAGGAGAATCGTCCAACTCCCAAATTTTGATGCTGAAAGCTGGATTGACCTCGTCATGAAGGAGTCCATCACGCATGCAATGGTTGTTCCCACGATGCTTTCACGTATCGTTGAAGAACTAGAAAACCGTCCTGGGGTATCAATAGATTCGCTACGCGCCCTGTCCTATGGAGGTGGGAAAATGCCACGTCCAGTTATTGAGAAAGCTTTGCGCCTCTTCCCAAATACAGACTTTGTAAATGCTTACGGACTTACAGAAACCAGTTCGACTATTTCCGTTCTTGGGCCTGAAGACCATCGAAAAGCTTTAGAGAGCGAAGATGAGCCCGTCCGCCGAAGATTATCATCTGCAGGTAAACCCCTACCAAGCCTCGAAGTCTCTATCCGGGACGAAGAAGGGGAGGCTCTCGACACTGGTACGTCAGGAGAAATTTGGGTCAGAGGTGAACAGGTCTCTGGAGAATACCTCGGGCATGGAACAAAGCTGACTGACGATGGGTGGTTCCCGACGAACGACGGCGGTTTCTTAGACGAGGAAGGGTACCTTTTCATCGAAGGGCGGATTGACGACATTATCATTCGCGGTGGAGAAAATATTTCACCGGGAGAAATTGAAGAAGCTTTGTTAACACATCCACATATCAGGGACTCTGCAGCTTTCGGCGTACCAGATACACAATGGGGTGAAATTGTTGTAGCTGCAATAGTTACTACTGGGAATGTAGATCTATCTATTGCTGAAGTTAAAGACTTCGTCAAAACTCAACTTCGCTCTTCCAGAACACCCGACCACGTAATAATCATGGAGGAGCTTCCCTACAACGAAACTGGGAAACTTCTCCGAAGAGTGCTTCGCGAAACTCTAAGCAACGCTACTTTTGACGAGAGCTAACGTGGGTACTTCTCAAGCGATGGAGTTTGATGATGCCCTTGAATATATCCAAAACTCTTATGTCTCTGAAGAGATCTACGCGAACGGCCAGCATGTACTAGTAGTTCAACTTCCTGAAAACCTTCATGAAGTTTCTCAAGAACAGGCTGAAATATTCTTCGAATGCTCGAAGCTCTTAAATACGGTCACTGTTGCATACGCCCATCAACTTGAGTCAAATATTTCTAAAAATGTTCTCGAAGTCTTTGATCTTGTTTTCACAGATTCGTGTTCTCCGCATCAATCAACGGTGGAAGTACCTGACCTAGGAGATGCCGTGTCGGAGATAGAAGAATCAGTTAAAAAGAACCCACATGCCTCAATTATGCTCACGCAGCTTTTGCGGCAGAGATCGTACCTAAATGTACCTTCGGGGCTAATTTCAGAATCCTTAGTGTACGCTACGCTTCAAGGTGGGCCAGAATTTCAAACTTGGCTTTCTGAACGCGGTAGCTCTCAACAACAAGACGTTTCATTTCCTGCTGTATCTAGTGAACGCGAAGGATCAAAGTTGAACCTTGTCCTGAATCGACCTAATAGAGCTAACGCATTTTCAGCAGCTATGCGCGACGAATTGGTAGAGCAACTCCAACTCGCAACTACTGATACCAGCATCGATCAGATAACCCTAAACGGCGAAGGAAGTTCGTTCTGCTCTGGAGGCGATCTAAACGAATTCGGTGATTTCGATAGTACTTCAGAAGCACACCTCGTCAGGATGACTAGAAATCCTGCTTTCTGGATGCATAAACTGCGTGACCGGATGGCCGTTCATCTGAAAGGACGCTGCATCGGTGCAGGGATTGAACTACCTGCTTTCAGTAACGAAGTTACTGCCGACGAAACAGTTTCCATTTCTCTTCCAGAAATACAAATGGGCCTCATCCCTGGAGCAGGAGGGACAGTCAGTTTACCTCGCCGAATAGGTCCGCAAAGAACTGCCTATCTAGCGATAAGCGGAAAGAGCATTGACTCGCAAACTGCATTGGACTGGAAGCTCATCGACACAGTAGTTCCTTCATCGTGAAAGGTGGAGCACTTGAGTTCTAGGAAAGATTCTCAAGAATTGTGACGTTGGCTTGGCCGCCGCCTTCGCACATCGTCTGTAAACCGTATCTACCACCTGATCGTTCCAGCTCATTCAGCAACGTCGTCATAAGTCGACCGCCAGTGCACCCCAAAGGATGGCCAAGTGCGATTGCCCCACCGTTGACGTTCACTTTTTCATGTGGAATATTATGCTCACGCATCCATACAAGCGGAACTGGTGCAAAAGCCTCGTTACACTCAAATAAGTCGAAATCATCGATGGTCATTCCTGTCTTAGCCAATGCGTATTCTGTTGCTGGAATTGGCCCGGTAAGCATATAGATAGGGTCATCGCCTCGAACGCTGATGTGGTGGATGCGAGCTCGCGGTTTCAAATCATATGCTTTTACAGCTTCCTCACTAGCGACCATCAAAGCGACAGCCCCCATCAGAGATTTGGCTAGCAACAGCAGCAGTAATAACGCCACCCTCTTCTAAAGTCGGTAGCTGAGCCATCTTCTCAAGTGTTGTGCCCCTTCGGACTCCCTCATCCTGAACAACTTCACCATATGGGAGAATCTCGTTGTCAAACCTACCTTCATCTTGGGCTCGGGCAGCACGTTCATGAGATTCAAGAGCGAATTCTTCAAGATTTTCTCGTGTTAAACCCCACTTCTTCGCTATCAATTCAGCTCCTCTAAACTGGCTGACTTCTTGTGTCCCATAACGTTCAACCCAACCCTTTGAAGTTGAATAAGGATCTTCGATATCAGGTCGCCCAATTGCCTCATGCCCCATCACATCCATCGCAGAACCAATAGGAATTAAGCTCATATTTTGCATACCTCCTGCTACGACGATGTCCTGAACCCCTGACATTACTCCCATAGCGGCGAAACTAACTGCTTGTTGCCCTGACCCGCACTGGCGATCAACCGTTACGCCCGGTATCGCTTCTGGCATGCCGGCAGCAAGCCAAGCCGTTCGGGCAATATCTCCTGCTTGCGGGCCCATATTATCGAGGCATCCCATGATGACATCATCCACTGTCATCGGGTCAATCCCGACTCTATCAATAAGTCCCTTGATCGCATGTGCTCCTAGATCTGCAGGGTGTTCTTCGGCAAGACCACCACCACGCCTACCCACAGGGGTTCTAACAGCATCAATAATGTAAGCTTCGCCCATTTTAGTTCCTTTCTTACTCCTCTCTACGGTACAGGAAAGGGGGTAAGAGGAATCAACTCTTTCGAGTTTCTTCTCGGAATAATTCCCCTAGTCTCGCTTGGGTCGAGGCTCTTTGGGTAAACCCAAAACTCGCTCTCCAATGATGTTTCGCTGAATTTGGTTGCTTCCCCCATAGATAGTATGAGCACGACTGTACAAGAACGTTCTCTGTTCTGTATCAAGAATAAACGGCGCCCCTTCGTGACCTGTATGCCCACTAGGCCCAGCTACCATGCCTGAAGTGCCTCTTACTTCCATCCATAGTTCTCCGAGATCTCTATGCCAAGAAGCCCAGAATAATTTCCCTATACTCTGTTCTGGGCCAGGAACACTATCGGTTGCTAGAGCCGTGAGCATTCGCAATTGGTTGAACCTAAGGATTTCTAACCCAATGTACAAATCGGTAAGTTTCTGACGAAGTACGGCCTTCTCCCAAGACCCATTCGCTACTGCGGTTCTGATAAGTTCATCGAGTTCCTGCCGGAAACTAATTTGCTGCCCCAAGGTCGATGCACCGCGTTCAAAGGCCAAAGTCCCCATAGCTACTTTCCAGCCGTTGCTTTCTCCCCCAACAATATTCTCTTTCTCAGTTTTTGCATTCTCGAAAAATGTTTCGTTAAATTCAGAGCCGCCAGTGAGTTGAATGATGGGGCGAACAGTTATCTCGGCCTGATCCATTGGAACAAGCAGGTATGACAATCCCGCATGGCGAGTAGAACCTCCTTGGGTCCTTGCAACCACAAATATCCAGTCAGCGTATTGAGCAAGAGAAGTCCAAACTTTTTGGCCGTTAATTATCCAATAGTCATCAATTAGCTCTGCGCGAGTTTTGATATTCGACAGGTCAGATCCAGCATCAGGTTCGCTGTACCCTTGACACCAAAGTTCCTCCCCCGAAAGAATCTTTGGGATGAACCGCTCTTGTTGAGATTTTGAAGCAAAGGCAAGAAGGGTGGGCCCTAGGAGAGTAACCCCCATGTTTGGAATTCTTCCTGGGGCTTTAGCTTCTACATAAGTCTTGTGAAATAACACCTGCTCTACGAGAGAGCACTCCCGTCCTCCTACCCACTTGGGAAAATCAATTCCAAGCCAACCACCAGTAGCGAGTTCTCTCTCCCAGGCAATCTGCAGCTCTGGGTCTACATCATCGTGGCCGGTAAGCCCTTTCCCCCGAAGTTTTGAAAAATCTCCTCGAATATGTTCCTCGAGCCAAGTCCGAACTTCTTCGCAAAATTCTTTCTGGGGTTGTGTATATGAGAAGTCCATGTTAGATCCGTCTTCGACCTTCTCGAGTGGCTACATTCATTTGGATTTACGTTGCTGGAGGGTTAACCGTTCTTCCTGCTCATCTAATTCAACCATCAGGCGAAGATACCGCTCTAGTCGTTGAGGGTCTATTTCCTTCCTCTGAATTGCCTCCTGTATTTCACAATCGGGTTCGGACTGGTGGGCACAGTCCGAAAAACGGCATTGAGAAGCTACCTCGGTTATCTCAGAAAAGACTTTATTTAGGGCTTCTTTGGCGTCCCAAAGTCCTATCCCCCTAATGCCCGGAGTATCAATTAGGACTCCACCAGATGGAAGAAGCACCAATTCTCGCGCAATCGTTGTATGTCGACCCTTGCTGTCGCGACTACGTACTTCGTTTGTTTGCTGAATGATTTCTCCAGCAAGTTCGTTGACAAGCGTCGATTTCCCTACTCCAGATTCCCCTAAAAACACTAAAGACCTATTCTCGGAAACTAACTCCCTCACTTCAGAAATCCCTTGACCAGTATGTGCACTTGTGTGGACAATCTTTACATCTCTAATTTCGTTCTGAAGCTGGCGCCAATCTTCTGAGACTCCTTGATCTACTTTGGTAAGAAGAAGCAGTGGAGTCGCTCCACTATCTTGTGCCAGTATCAGGAACCTTTCCACTTTTGCAATATTTGCCGGACGGTCCGCAGAGCAAGTAATACCGACAAAATCTACATTTGAGACAAGTACTTGTCCTTTTTCTTCTTCTGCTGGGTCTCTTCGGGTTACAGCTGAATATCGAGGAAAGATTGTTCCTATACGGAACCCGATATCGGGATCGTCAACTACTTCAACCCAATCTCCTGTCGCCGGTGCTGCGCTAACCGTAGTTCTTTGACTATCAGAAGCTGCGCGTAATTCCCCTTGTTCAGTAAGAACATCTGCTTCGCCGCGGTCTACCCGACGAACACGGCCCAACGTTGCCGTAATAATCAATTCTGGTTGTGTCGATTTATAGTGTTGCCAGCCTAAATGGTTAAGTACCTTCATGATTCTGGTCTGAGACTACCCTAGTTTCGGTGTAGTTCTTCGTTTAAACCTTGCCAGCTAGAATCCTCACCGCGATAAATTGCTTCTACTTTACCTGTCTGAGAGTTACGGCGGAATAGCAAATCATTCTCGCCAGAGAGCTTGGAAGCCTTCACTACGGACCCATCTGGAATTAGGACCATAGTGCCAGCAGTAATATACAGGCCTGCTTCAACAATACAATTATCGCCGAGTGAGATACCGATTCCGGCTTCGGCTCCCAATAAACAATTCTCCCCTATTGAAATCACTTCAGACCCTCCACCTGAAAGGGTCCCCATTATTGAAGCTCCTCCACCTATATCAGAGCCGTCGCCGACAATAACTCCAGCGGAAATTCTTCCTTCAATCATCGAGGTTCCAAGAGTCCCTGCATTGAAATTACAGAAACCCTCATGCATGACCGTAGTTCCTTCGGCAAGGTGTGCCCCTAGCCTCACCCGATTCGCATCCGCAATCCTTACGCCAGATGGGATGACATAGTCGGTCATCCTTGGGAACTTATCGAGCCCATGGACATGGATATCGATTCCTTCGCCTTGCAATTCAACTCTTCGAATGTTGAATCCCTCCACTTCGAATGGGCCTAAATTGGTCCAAACGCAGTTTGTGAGTTTTCCAAAAATGCCTGTCAGGTCTATCCCGTGTGGTCTGACCAATCGTGAAGATAGGAGGTGCAGGCGCAAATAGGCATCAATCGCATCAACTGGTTCGTCGGCAGAGTCAGATATAAAACTGACAGCCGCAATTCGTTCTCCATTTGGTGGACTGGCGCCTAAGACAGAATCAAGGATTGGTTGGACAACTTGTGCTGATTCCTCTCGGTAATCAGTATTTTTTTTGATTGAGTCACAAATGGTTTGGATGCGTCGCATGGCTTGTTCATCAAGTTCATAGGAGCCAGACTCGCCATCCCAATTCACTGCGTTTGCGATCAAGGCGCATGTGTAAGGATCTGAATTCAGTTGTGGGGCAGGGAAAGAAACATCAAGGATGTTCCCGTTCGGGCTTTTCGTGGCTAACCCAATACCAAAAGCAAAGGGGGTTCTGAAATTTTCTATGCTTTTTTCAAGTCGTTTCTGATCCTCTTGAAGTTCTTCAAGGTTTCGAATTTCTGTCATAGCAACGACGTTAGCGTGTAAATGGGATGCTTGGGATGTTTGAGGTACCGTTATCTAGTGAGTTCTAGGAGCTATAGAGGCAAACAGAATGGGTTACTGTATTCATCACCACCAGAACTTTTGTTTATTTTCGGTGCTATCTCACAGTATTTAGGCGCGGCGCTGGCGTTTAGTATTTTTGATAATTTAGGCCCGAGCATGGTTGCGACTTTGCGCGTGATAGGGGCTGCACTCATCCTTATTCTCTTTAGACATTCCTGGAAGCGACCCCTAAAGGATTTAGATATTTTTTGGACCGCATCATTTGGAATCGTATTGGCTGGGATGAATTTGTGTTTTTATCTTGCGATTGACAACCTCCCTTTGGGAAATGCAGTCGCGATTGAGTTCTTGGGGCCTATAGCGGTAGCAGCCGCTGGCCATCGATCTTTACGAAATCTGATTTCACTAGTTGTAGCTGGCTCAGGAGTTATCCTTCTAGCCCAAGTAACATCTGAAGGGACGCTCATTGGAGTCTTCATGGCTCTAGCCGCCGGAGCTTTATGGGCGCTTTATATTATTCTAGGTAGCAAAGTTGCTCGAACTGGAGCCCATCTAGATGGGCTAGGAATCGGTATGCTCATCGGCGGCTTGATAATCTCACCTGCTTCATTCAATGCAATTAACCGAGCGTTTGATTCCCCCCTAATTGTCTTACTTGCTCTTTCTACTGGATTACTAGGAAATGTAATCCCATATGGCATAGACCAGCTAGTCTTCCGGCGGATCTCAAAAACTAGATTTGCTTTCTTGCAATCCTTACTGCCCGCAACCGCAGCTTGTGTAGGAATTCTGGCTCTCCAACAAAAGACATCTGTTGGTGAGCTCTGCGGAATTGGGTTAATAATTTTTGCGATCGTCTTTAGAGGAAAAGAAAATTAAATCAATTGTTGAGACCTAAAACTCTACGAGCTTGCTTGGCTAAGGCTTCATCGATCATTTGACCATCAAAAACCACCGAGGCTGAACCCTGCAAAACAGCTTGATCATACACGGCCAACAACTCTTTAGCACGAGTGATTTCGTCCGCTGAATATGAAAACGATTGATTAGCGAGAATCACTTGCGAAGGGTGTATGCATAGCTTGCCTGCGAACCCCAATGATCTAGCTTGTTCTGCTTCTTTAATGAAACGTTTGCTATCAGAGAAGTCCGCTACGATTTGATCTACCACTGGAACTCCCGATAGCCGGCTTGCCATCCCTAATTGCGACCTAGCCAAAAAAACTTCATCATTTCCGGGAGTTCGAATCCCACCTAAGTCTAAAACATAATCCTCAGCCCCGAAGTAAGCGGCAATAACTGAGTCACTCCTAAGTATTTCAGTAGCAGAAACTACCCCTGCAACAGTCTCGATTCCGACCATGATGTTGGCGATAACAGAATCTTTGGAAAGTGCTTTTTTCGCTTCCTCTAACTCCCCCACACTGCTGATTTTGGGGATAACTACTCCAGCTACCTCTGGTGGAAGTATTTGTATATCACGTTCAAAATGTCTTGAAGAGACTGGGTTGACTCTAGGAAATATGTCTAGTTTTTTACTTTCCGCCGAGGAAACGAACTGTTGCAAATTTTCTCGAGCCTTGTCTTTCTCAGCGTCTGGAACTGCATCTTCTAGGTCAACGATGGCAGCGTCAGGCTGGATCTTTACAAGTTTCTTTAGAAGTTCAGATTTGTTCCCCGGAGCGAACAACATGCTCCTCAATCTTTCCGTCATTGAAGCTCCTCGATATCTTTGAAATAGTCTAACGCTTTTGGGTTAGCTAGCGCCTCAGTGTTGCGAACAGGGTTGCCTTCCACAATTGCTTTTACAGCTAGTTCGGAGAGTTTCCCGCTTCTAGTTTTTGGTAGGTCAATGACTGACTTGATGATGGAAGGAACATGCTTTGGTGAAGCCCGGCGACGAAGTTCAAGCTTAACTTTTTCTTTTAGTTCATCGTCGAGTTCATATCCTTCGGATAGAACAACAAAGAGAACCACCCGATTGTCACTGTTCCACCTTTGGCTAATAGCAATACTCTCGTTAATTTCAGGTAGCGAATCTACAACAGCATATATTTCAGCTGTCCCTATCCGAACACCGCCAGGGTTTAGTGTTGCATCTGACCGGCCGTGGATGATGATTCCACCTGCAGGAGTCCACTCGGCGAAATCCCCTTGGTGCCACTTTCCTTCATAGCGATCAAAATATGCCGCCTGGTACCTTTCCCCGGACTCATCATTAAGAAACGAGATAGGCATAGACGGGAATGGGCTAGAACATACGAGTTCACCCTGTTCGTTGTGACCTAGTTGCTCACCGGATTCATTAAGAATTTCGATCCTTAACCCCAGTGCTGGTTTTTGGATTTCCCCGCGTTGCACTGGCCCTGTAGGGTCACCTGCCACTAGACATCCGCAAAGGTCCGTTCCTCCAGACATGGACTGGAGATGTACGTCCCCTTTGATTTTTTCATATACATAATCAAAACTTTCGGCAACAAGAGTGGAGCCAGTAGAGCAAATTGTTCTGATACTTGCGAGGTTGTGTGTCTCCTTTGGTGATATCTCTGCTTTCGCACATGCATCTATATATTTTGCCGAAACACCAAACAGCGTTATCGATAGTTCGTCGGCTAGGTCAAATAAAGCGGTAGGGCTCGGATGAAATGGTGAACCATCGTAGAGAATTACTGTTGCTTCAGACGCTAAGGCCGAAACTAACCAATTCCACATCATCCACCCTGCAGTGGAATAATAAAATACCCTATCTCCCGGCCTCATATCGCATTGGAGCCCATGTTCTACCATATGCTTTAGGAGGACCCCCCCAGACCGATGGACGATACATTTAGGCTTTCCGGTTGTCCCCGACGAATACAGAACGTACCAAGGATGATTGAAATCATGATGAGGAAAGTCAACGGGTTTTGGATGGTAGGGCCTAATAAATTCTTGCCAAAGGAGACACGATTCAACACCCGCGTGATCGTCTTTGCTCCGCTCAGTGAGTTCGTAGGGGACAACGACAGTTAGTTCAAGATTCGGTAATCCTGACTCAACTTCATCAAGTTTTTCTAAACAGGAGAACCACTTACCACCATAAAAATAGCCGTCTGTAGCGAAAAGTACTTTGGGCCCAACTTGAGTGAAACGG